>MDTE01108048.1_pt1 | contig 20081 bp, 9 predicted proteins | sample 811231 | NCBI WGS metagenome assembly MDTE01 (sample SAMN05326651, study PRJNA326480) | marine metagenome | isolation source: seawater | place: Indian Ocean: Red Sea | collected 2010 | reverse complement strand
CGACTTAATATTGTCTACTCTTAATGTGGACATGCTGTTCTATTCCGTAAAGGCAATACTTGTTCCTGGGGTTATTTATACGATGAGGACTGCTTGGTCTCCGATAACAACCTCTACCCCATCTTCAATATCAATAGGTACATCTTCTTCATATTCTGCTGGAAGAATAATATATCCTACTTTTTTATCGCCAACCAAAGATACATTTGATGTAAAAGATGTCCTTACATTATCTGCAAAATCCACTAACTTTGGTAGGTTTGTTTGTTCTGTCTGATTAGTAAAGAATAGATATTGATTTGTATCTGTACATGCAAAAACACAACTATCATCTACAGTAATAGTTACGCCATCATCAATATCAACAGTTGCATCTGTATGAGTAAAAACTTCAGCAAATTTATTTGGTGAAGAAACAGTTCTATCAGATTCAAATGCACCGTAATAGAAGAAAATAATTTTATCTAACTGGTCGGCAATTGCACCAACGTCAGCACCACCAACCTGCAGACTCGTTACCTTAAGATCTGCAGTTCCCGTGTATACAGCATGGATATCTGTTGCAATATCATTAATTACTGTACGTTGAAATTCAATAGTATTAGACGGATCAACGTATTTTAAATCTACTGCTGCCATGTCTGCATTAAAAAACCCTCTCTACTATTTAGAGAGGGTTGATTCTTATTCATCTAGGGCAGGTGTCGTAGGCTCGGGTGGACCATCCTGCGTCTCGGACTTTGGGTTGAGAAGTTCTAAAGTTTCCAACCCTCCAATAAGTTTTGTTTTGTATTCTTTCAGCTTTTCTACTTGTTCTTCTGCCTTAGCAATTTTGACTTCGGCATCTTTGAGTTGCTTTTCAAATTCAACTCTAAGGGATGATGGATCCATAACTACAAATCATGATGACGTTATTATTTATCCTGATAATTTTGCTATGTCTACGAGCAATGTGACGCATGTTTCAAAGTCTGGATTTTCTGCATATATCTGAGATGCACGAAAACCATCAAGAAGTCCAGACTTATATCCGTGTTCTTCACATCTTCTATCTACTTCTACTAGAATATTTTCAGGAACTGGTTGAAGATATTTCATTTTTTATATTTTACTCACTTTATATATTGGAATGTTGGGATCTTGTTCCACAACTCCAGGATCACCATAATCTGTAGGTGCTGTAGCAGAAGGATAAGTTGCAGGATTACTTCCTGTAGGAGGATCTGTAGTAGTTAAAGATACATCAGTTGATGCAGAATACTCATAGTTTCCGTAGTCTCCCAGTGCAGTTCCATCTTCGGGTACACGGAAAGAGATCAATACATGTGCATCACCATAAAGTTCCGTTTTATTTGTTGAATTCAAATATACCAAATACCCATCTGCATCTTTTCTCAAATAACTCTCATTATAGGTGCTGGAAGCAATTTTATTATTGGTGTCTCCTTGCATTTTATTTTGCCAAATTATTGCTCCAGTAGTCATATTGAACTTGAAAAAATGCACCAATTCATCATTGGTTGTAACTGCCGCATAAATGAAATTTCCTTCATATACCCAGTTGTGATTGAGTCCCTGTACAACTCCAGCAGCAGAGTTATTGTATCTCCAACCATATAATTGATTTAGATCTGTATCAAAAATATGCCATTGTTTCGGTCCACCACCTGCTCCATCATTTAGTTGCGTTGTAGCTGCAACATTTGTTCCATTAGTTTCAAGACCTTCGTAAATGTATACATTAGAATTTGAACCAATATGTGTATTCTGAATTGCTTCTAATGTAGTACATGCCATATTGGTCTTGATAATTGCAGATTGACTACGACCACCAACATAGGGACTATGAGTATAATATCCATTCATACGGATATAAAAATAGTCTCCAATTCTATCCGCATCATAAAAATAACATGATCCTAATCCACCAGAACTACCGATAAAAATTCTATCTGTTAAACGTGTACCGCTAACTTTATCAAAAGCATAACAAATACCATGTTGCAAATGACCACCAATTTCATATGGTCTAGTGTAATTATAAGTTCCAAAAACTACTGGATCGTTATTGTCATTGAATCTTACTTTATATCCAACATTTGTATATGAGACATCTGGATATGCCCAATGCTGTTGCCATTGTACAAGTCCCGTATCGGATAACTTCATCAAGAATCCATTTTGAGCACCAGTGGTAACAATACTGCCAGTAACATAGATTGCGTTTTCGTCATCTACAACAATATCTTCCATGTATGTTCTGCAATCATAGAGAGGACCTGTCCCATATTGTTCAGTTAACTCAAGCTCCCATAATAAAATTCCTTGGTTTGAAATTTTTGAAAGATATAATAAAGCATTAACAGAACTGGACTGATATCTAGTTGATCCCACCAGATAATTTCCTTGGTTGTCTACTTCCAACGCCATGTAACTAGCGCCACCATAAAATCGTCCAGGATTTGTTGGACTAGCATCTGTATTGATATCATCGCCAATAAAAAGAACCCACGAATTAGGATCTTCACTTTTACCGTATCCTAGAAAAATTGACTGCATGATTTTATAGATTACCTGTATTGTAGTTAGGGAATGCTCTTCCAGGACCCCAGATGATTCTTACGGCACCTCCACCGCCAATTCCACCAGGACCGAGGATTCCTGAACCTCCACATCCTCCACCGCCTCCATAACTACCACCATTGCCTCTGGTATTGCCAGAACCGCCAGATCCTGCAGTGCCACTAGTTCCACCAGAACCACCGCCACCACCTTGAGTTGTTCCCGCACCAATACCATTGGCACCCTGACCATAAATTCCTACACCGCCGCCGCCTCCAGCAGGGAATGATGTGGCACCACCACCTCCGCCGCCGCCTCCAGCTCCATCGCCAGCGGCATTAGTACCATATCCACCTTTACCACCATCACCAGTATAACCACCAGCACCGCAACCGCCCCAGAATGCTCCAGACACAACATTTGTGCCGCCACCTTCACCACCGCCATCTCCTACATAACCACCACCAATATAATTCAGCACGCCTCCACCGCCACCATAGACAGTTGTGTCATCAATAAAATACGAAGTTCCGCCACCAGCCCCAGGTGTAGCTGATCCAGGAATTCCTAAGTTATCATAACTTTCGCCACCTACTTTTACTGTATAAGTTTGACCAGGAACTACTGGAATATTATTTTTCCATCCCAATCCTCCACCACCGCCAGGGACATTAGATCCTCCAGATCCCCCTTCATTCTGATCATATCCATGTCCTCCACCACCAACACAAACAACTGAGACATACTCAACTCCTTCAGGAGCAGTCCAATTGTAAGTGCCAGCAGTTGTATATTCTACTTGACCTGTAGGTCCAGATGATACTGCAGTAGCTGATAATGGAACTCTTCTTATAGGTCTGATAGAAGAAATTTCATCTTTATAGTATCCATACACTAAACCATTGTTAGGAAACCATTTTCCAGCAGTAACTAAAACACCAGTATTACTGCAAGAATCTCCGCTACTTGTCCAAAGTTCCCCAATACCATTTGCAGTTCCTGCGCTAGTAGTATCAAATGCTTGAGAACTACTTTGCCAACCAAGAGAATCTTCTAATTTGCCATATACTACACCTGCTTCTTCATGAGCTGGAATATACCAATCATCAAAAACATTTCCATCTACTGTAATTGATAAATTCTGTACTGTATTAAATATCGGATGAGATACTCCCGAATTTGCTAGAACGCTCTGATAAGTATTGAAATATCCATCCCATTGCGAATTCGGAGCTGTTGTAGTTCCTGGGTACGTATGACTACCGTCGCATGATTGAGAAGTTTTATATTGTCCTTGAGATTGAGAAACAGATTTCTCTGCAATAAAAATTCTATATAAAGTTTCTGCAGGATCTAGATTCGTAAAAGACTCAGATCCTGTTCTAAGAATTCCAGCATAATAACCACCAAATGCAGGAACCCAATCTCCAACATTGTAATTCCAGTTGTATGCGTAATCGTCTTGTTTTGTGTGAGTTGATGGATATTCTCTCTCTGGTCCCCAGATAATTCTGACAGCACCGTCGCCACCAGCGCCAGTTCCCTCAGTGCCAAAATCGGTAGTTCCACCACCACCTCCACCAAACACTCTACTCTGAGTAGAAAGTGGTTCATATAATGTTGTTGGAGTTAATAATACTCCATTTGATCTTACACCTGCAATTTGAACATTAACCGCACTTGATGGAGATGTGACTCTAAAACTATTGACATCTCCACTAGAGATAGTAATCCAGGCACCACTATCTGCTGCTCCTGTTGTATTTGGAGTAACAATATTTCCGTTTACTGTGTACGTATAATTTACAACATCTGCATATGCTTGGTAAATTTCTACAGGACCTTTAATAGCAGGTAAATCTGTACCAGAATTATTCCATCCTAAGTAATCTGTATATACAGTTTCTGCTTTTGCAAACGTATTCAAACTACCATTAAACATGTAATCTGAAAGGTCACTCGCTGCCCATCCAGAAGCTTCTACTCCATCTGCCCATGGATGCGCTACGGGTCCTGGTGAACCTTGATAACCATGGTTATCAGTGGATGCTTGAGGACCGCCAATTCCATTATCACCTTCACCATAAATTCCTGTTCCACCACCAAAACCACCAAAAGTATATCCAGCAGCATTTATAGACTGGCATCCACCGCCGCCACCAGCACCACCAAGACCATTAGATCCAGCACCACCAGGAAAACTCGCTCCATTGCCACCATTTCCAGAATATCCTCCAGCGCCACCGCCACCAGCTCCATCACCACCACCAGATGCGGTGTAATCATATCTTACTACATCAAATCCGTTACACATATCTCCTGATGGAGAAGAACATGTTCCACAATCATCATTATTACACCAACCATATACACTGCCTCTATGCGTTCCCCAAATATAAGCATAACCTCCTGCAATATAATAACCATCTTCTAAATTTGCACCTGCTCCACTTCCATCATATATTGTAGTTCCATCCCAGAAAATTTGTAATGCTCGGACATCTTGATCACCTGTAGTTTCTTCATCGCCAGATCTTGTATACCAACCATTAGTAGCACCTGCACATGATGGTTTTTCGTAGTAATCGCCCGTTCCAGTTCTTGTTTGTGCATTGGTGTATGAAACATAAGTTCCACCTGTTCCTCCACCACCACCAGTGCCGCCACCATCTCCAACATAACTTCCACCAGAAGAGAATCCTCCTCCGTTACCTTGGCATACCGCAGAACTTACAAAATATGAATTACCTCCAGTGCTCCCTGCAGTTTGACCTCCAGATCCAACTACTACATCATATGATTGCCCTGGCGTAACTGCAATATATCTTTTCCAACCAAGACCACCACCAGCACCTGCTACACCTCTGGCGTTTGAAGTTCCTCCATGACCACCGCCACCTATACAGACTGAAGAAACCCAATATACGTTTTGTGGACACACCCAAGTATAACTGCCAGGAGTTGTCCACTCCTCAGATCCAGATTCTGTATCTGTAATGCTTGGACCAGCAAATGGAGATCCAGAACTAGAACCTCCATAACCCATGAAGATAGACTGCATATCAACTTAACCCAGATCCAGAAATATAAGCGACTGTAGAAGATACAAATAATATAGTGGTAGAACTTCTTTGATTTGCTTGTCTATTGCCCACAGCACCAGATGCAGTGAAATACATCGTTAGACCTGTTCCCTGAGAAATAGTTTGAGTTGTAGATGAATCGTTAATGATAGTCACCAAATTACCTGCGCTGAATACTGCACTAGGAACTTCAATTGTTCCAGAGTTAGCAGAGCAAACTACTGCTTTTCCAGCGTCGGATGCTACTAAAGTATACGATGCAGTTTGAGTATTAATTCCGATACTACCACTACCACCCTGATCAACCCATTCATAATCACCAGTTCCAAGTCCACCACCAGTTGCATTCCAACTTAGAACTTGTCCATCACTTGGTAAAGTGTTAGTTCCATCAGTTTGATTTAAATGGAGATCAACAGTTTCACGAATCTCGCCACTCAAACCACTGACACTTGCACCACTGAAACTAATAAGAGCACTTTGGAAATCAATTGAACATCCTGCAGCATTAATTTGTCCACCAGTACTAATATTAACTCCCTCACATGCAACTCTACCAGTAACATCAACACCTTGTGCAGAATCAACAATATTATTCAGTGTACCTCCTGAAGAACCTGCTTGTCCTGCATCAACTGGTTGGTCAGTAGTCAAAGTGGAAGGGAATGATCTTCCATCACCCCAAATAATTCTTACGGCACCATTACCACCATTACCTTGGTTAGATGTTTGACCAGAATCATAACTACTGTGACTGCCACCGCCACCTCCACCATAATTACCTCCAGGCGCACCTAGTATAGCGTCTTGATTATAATTGGTTGTGTATGTAGAGGCTAGACCATTACTTCCATTAGCACCACCAGAACCACCGCCACCACCATTAATTGTAGCTCCATAAGTAATTACATTTCCAGTACCACCATTATAATTTAAACCTGAGGTTCCTTCACCTAAGAGACCAACACCGCCTCCACCAGCTCCACCGCCAGTGTTTCCTGTTCCAGCGCCTGCACCACCTGCGCCACCAGTTTCACTGTTACCGTCTCCAGAATATCCGCCAGCGCCACCGCCGCCACCGTAACTTATGTGATTTCCTCCGTTACCGCCACCATCTCCCGAATAGGTTCCGCCACCACCATTATTTCCAGATCCACCGCCACCAGCGCAAGTTGTGGCATCCATAAAGTATGAAGTTCCACCATTAGTTCCGCCACTGGTATTACCAACACCACCAGCACCGACGCCAATATTGTATGTTTGACCAGGAACTACAGTGATGTTATTTTTCCAACCAAGACCACCGCCACCGCCACCTTGATATCCAGTGCCAGTACCGCCACCGCCACCTCCACCAACGCAAACTACACATACAGTATTTACGTTTGGTGGACATGTCCAAGTAGTAGTTCCTGGTGTAGTATATTCTACCTGTCCAACAGCATGTTGGAACGCAGTTCCACCGCCACCACCACTAGTGCTACCTTCATCTGTAGGAACCCATTTAGCACCATTCCATCTAAGGATTTGGTTTAGTGTAGGTGCAGTTGATGTAGTGTCTACATCAGAGAATGCATCAATAGAAGTGTTGCTGAGATCAGGAGCTGGAACAGATGTTAGATACCCTGCTTGAGCGTGATCGCCCCAACCATATGCCGTATCCCAGTTGCTTTGATTTGTAAGATCTGGCGGAGTGTAAGTGAAAATGCCAGTAATATTACTATATGATAATGCAGCAGTACCTACTGGATTTGTAGCGACAGAAAGATCTCCCAGAGAAATTCCCCCAGTTGCAGTTGGTACATAAGTAATTTCAGTTAATACATTATCAACTAATCTCTGAACTTTTAAGTAATAAATGTGGCATACTGAAGATGCTCCTTTAATAGCACCCGTAGGAGCAGTGCCATTAGGATCTGTATATTCTGTAAAACTTAAATATTGTAATTGACCAGAAGCTGCTGCTGTATTAGTACCAGTTTCATCATATAGGATAATTTCTGTAGCAGATCCTACAATTCCAGGTGTGCCATATGCTAGACCATCACTAACTTTTAACAGAGTAGAAGGATCCTGAACTGTTCCTTGTAGACCCAACCAACCGTCACCATCATATCCAACGGTAACTTTAACTACATCAGCTAGTGTTCCTTGAGTTAACCACAAGATGCTACGGTCACCATGACCAGAACCCATGCTTACATATGTTGTATCGCTACTGTCAGTAATCGCATCTAATGATACACCTCCAGGTCCAGTAGTAGCAGCAGATGCATAGCTTATGGTCTCAGTATATCCACTTGCTGCTGTTTGCTCAGACCATCTAGGTTCACCATTTAGGTAAGAACTGTAAGTATTTGCCGTAGCAGCAGCACTTCCTGCAGGTGCCCATTGAGATCCATCCCAAGTCAATACTTGACCAGTAGAAGCTGCAGCAGTGCTTACATTGTTTAGGTCTGAAATGTCAATATCTGTCGTTCCACTGACGGAAAGATCTCCAACAACAGATACACCAGTACTAGTAGTTCCTAATTTCTTTGCACCATCATAATAAAATTCAACGGCTCCACCCTCAAGACATGTAATGTAATCTTCATGAGGTGTAGTTTTTGTTCTAAAAATTAATGCATTAGATTCAAATGCTGTGACATTATTGGCACTATCATAATAAATTTGTGTTGGAGCAGTATCACCAAATTTTAATGAAGTATCATTACCAATAGTATCCCCTCTTGCAACTACGGTAGCAATCGTATCTGCTTCTGCTGTTAGATAACCTGCTTGAGCGTGATCACCCCAACCATATGCGGTAGTCCATTCATCCGAAGTGCCAAGTACACCACTTTGACCTTGATTGCTAGCCTGAATTACTTCGCTAGCGACGATATTTCCACAAGTTATATTTCCTCCACTAGTAGCACCAACACCAGCAGCAACAACTTGGATTCCAGCAGCATCTGTATATAATCTTTTATCACTGAGGTGATATAATTCAACTGAACCACCATCTAAAATTGCAACTCCACCTGTTGCATTAGATCTAATGTATACATTATTAGTTGCTTGCTGATTAGCATTTGGTTCCATGACCAAATCACCAGAAGTGCCATTACTAGTCCAACTAATAAAGTAGTCTCCACCAGTTGTGTTTGGATCACCTGTACCAAATGCTAATTTAGTACCATCTTTAATTACAAATTGATCAAGATTTGCATCATGTACTAAACCATGAGATGGAGTTGATCCAATTCCCGAGATATACCCATATGCACTAGAAGATGCCCATGTTATATTACCAGCACCATCACTAGTAAGAACTTCACCAGCACTACCATTGCTATTTGGATAAGAAAGACCACCAGCAGTTAGAACACCAGTAATAGTTACTCCAGTATTTGAAGTTTCTACTCTGATATCTCCACCGTCTTTCAGTTTTACTGAACCTGTTCCACGAGAATCAATAGTTACACCAGCAGAATCACTTTGTGCCCCTACAATTTCTAAATCTGTACTGGTTGTATTCTTTAGATGGATATAAGGTCTCGTTGTTTGAGATCCACCAGCAATAAGTTTAAAATCTGAATTTCCCCTATAAACTACAGAGGAAAGAGATCCATTTACAAGATAACCTTCTTGTGCGTGATCACCCCAACCATAAGCAGCATCCCACTGCCCTCTACTAGTTGCGTTATCTACCCAATAACCTGCCTGAGCGTGATCACCCCAACTATACGCTGTATCCCAATTAGTAGTGTTATAATTTGAGATCGTAGTATTAATAGCATCAAGATCTACTGCAATCTCATTAATTTCTTGTCTCTGCTCTTCAAGACTAAATGTCTTTTCTACTTTCCTGAGTGTCATTGGAATTAATTAACTGGTGTAATAGGGACTTGATCTCGCTGATTTCACTCTTTACATGGTCCAGTTCTTGTTCCATGTTTCGGAACTTACTTCTAGACCTCTTATGCCTTTCAAAGGATGATCTGTCAGTATTTATGATTGCACCTGTATCAACATCGCGATACAGGTGATCTTCGTTCTTTACTTTAATATGTCTCATATCAATAAGATGCAACTGCTCTCAAGTCTTGAACTTTAGGAACATATGCTGGATTACTAGACTTCATTACAATCTTAATTGCGAATGAAGAGAACTCAGGGAGATCTTCAACGCTGTATGATAACTCTTGATATGAAGATTGCTTTTCGGTGATACCACTAATTGCATTTTCTGAAGTTGCAATCACATCAACATCTGGAGCACCAGTTGTATTGAAGTATACCCATTCAATGTCTTCAAAGTTCTCTTGTGAAGAGGACTTCTTGATTCTATACAGAACGCGAATGTTCTCAATATCGGATGTATTTACTGTAGTTCTAACGTCAATAGAAGTTGCTGGACTCTCAATTGCAATCTCTTTAGTAACGTACTTGGCAATAGAAGAACTATTCTTAGATTGATTTTCTGAGATAAAATCAACACCATTGCTATAAGATACTTTAGAAACTTCAATGAAATTATATTCATCTCCAGGTTGATCCACGTATGATAGAATATCTCCTACTCTGAAGATATCCCCATCTTGAGAATCAACACTAGCATTTCTTGTAAAATCTGTGCTCTCAACAATTGCACTAGTATAATCATCATTGATTGGTTGTTTGTCATTAACAACAGTTAGTACACTTGTTTTTTGATTCCAAAGAACAATCTTACCATTAATCTTATTATCATAAGTTTCTGCAAGAATAGAAGGATTTCTTGCAGTCACATATGTTGGAGGAGATACAGTATTTGGAATTTGGAACGAAATCTTAGTTACTCCAATTGCTGTTGATACATTGACCGTTCCGTTAAATGTTTGACCAGAAAATACTAGTTCTTCACCAGCAGTAAATGTGTTTGCAGTTTTAACTTTTACAGATAACGTTGTTCCATCAACTTTAACAATTTCACCAGATGCATTTGTAGTAAGACCTCTAACAGTTTGACCAGAGTTAATTGTTTCTGTTTGTTCCACTCCTTCTGCCAAGAATGTGTATACTGGATAGAATTCTAAAATTTGATCTCTGCGACCAAATCTTTCTTCCTTACCCTTAGCATTTTCAACTTTATTTGAGATTGTTTTAATTGATGATCTAGAGAGATCAACTAGAGGTGAAAGATATGAAACTGTACTGGAAAGGTCTAGTTTATATGTCAAAGATCTGTCAATATTATTAATAATTTGATTGATTCTAGATCCAATAACTTTTTGATTAATAAAGAACACATCTTCATTCAGGAAGGTTCTTTCATAATCCGATTGACTATATGATGTAAAAGTATTGACATCATCATCAATTGGAGAAATATTAGTTGTCTTAATATAGCTCTCAATTTTAGTTCCGCCAAATACAAGGTTTGGAACTACGGCATGAATCTTTTCAAACTTTCTATTGAAAGATGCCATTAAACTTGATCCACCACCAAATGAATTTGCAGATGCTCTACTAGAAGAAGTAATGCTATAATAATCAACACCGACATTGGTTACTTGGAATAACTCCGAGTTTAATTGAGTTGCACTTAGACCACCAACATCTTCAGATCCTTTAAAGAATACATAAGACTTCTTATCTGCAGAGAATCCATTATCTGAATGATTAATCTTTACAACGAAGTTATTATTCTTGAATAGAGTAGACGTTGCTGTGGTATTTGAACCCGCATTAGTCTCAACTGGATTTACACCTAGTTTTTCATATCCAAGATTTTCGTTTGTTAGCAATAGAGAAGCAGTTCTTGATGTATCAAATTCTGCTCGGTATAGTTTGAATTTAACATCTTCAAACAGGTCTTCAGTCCAAGCATTGGTATTTTGAGACTTAAAGAGAGACCCTAGTGCTGGTTGTGTAGTGACTGTAGTGCTAGTTGCAATCTCAACTTCTCCTAATTGAGAAGCCCAGATTTCATAGTCAGTAGAATCAGTTTCTACCACGAGTGCATATTCAGTATCATTTTCTAGATATACAGGATAGTCAAACTTGAAGTTTGTTGGAGTAGTTGATTCTGTAACACCAGCAACATCTGTTGCAATACCCATTCTTACTGCTGGCGAATCAATTGTAATAAATGACTCAATCAATGCACCTGCATTTCCAGTTCCAACACCAGCAATGACCACTGCTGGTGGTTCTGTATATTCAGATCCAGATAGTACAATTTGAGTATCATATACTTTTCCTCCAGATACTCTTACAGTAGCAGTAGAGTTACCACCACCTGGAAGTTGAGGACTTTCAATGGTTACAATTGCGGATGTATAATTGGAACCAGTGTTCTTGATACGAAGATCTGTAACTCTGCCAGAATCTTTAGTAATTCTCAAAGACTTAGTAGTATTTGAAAGATTGTTATCTTGAATAATTGATGGAATTGAAAGGATTTCATCCTGCTGGAATGGAGTTCCATTATTATTACTGAGAACTAATGTATAAACTTGATCATTAGTTAAAGTAAACAATCCAGTTGTAGATGGAATTACTTCAATATTGTTCTTATCAAAGATCTTAGAAATTGGACCAGTTGCATTTGAAGTTGATCCAGTTACCAATTCTTCTTTTACGACTGTCAGTGTATCACTAGCAACAACTCTTAGATATGTGCTTGGCGTGAGAACAGTTTGGGTTCCAGGAACAATATTCTTTCCTGGTTTTCCATTTTGAACATCAGTTAGATAAACTCTTAGTGGAATATTTTCACTCTTAGAACTAAAGAATAAATCTACGCCAGTTGTAAATAGACCACCTTCATATCCTTCAACCTTAAATGTTTGTGCAAGTGGATTTGGTTTGATAGGATTATCAGTATTGCTATCAGTAATTTGAGTTCCTTCATTTGCTTTAAAGAAAGAAGGAGACGTTGAAACAATAGAAGAAGGATTCTCTGGAAGAAGTCCAGTTGCATAGAATTTAACTTCAGCGTATGTATCAACAGAATCTTTTTCAGCATCTGATGCACTAGAAGTAAATCTAATAGTTTTTGCACCAGTGGTGAATCTAATTTCGTCAGCATCGTCATCATAAATGACAGTATCTACATCACCTGTCCAAACAGCATTTTCTCTTGGTGGTTTACCTGCTGGAACTAAGATAATACCACTTGCATTTCCATTTTCATCTGTTTTAATTTCGCCATTAAATGCAGATAAGGAATTACCAGCAATTCCAGTATATCTAAAGTCGGGATTTACCCAACGTCCAATATCTCTACCTTCCATAAAGACAAAGATTCTAGTATTTGGTTTAAGTCTATTAATCTTATACTGAACAGGAATGCTTCTTGCAAAGAAAGATAGTGATGTGGAAACTACATTAGATCCTACACCTCTGGTTGAAATTCCTTTTCCGATCTCATTATTTTCTGGACTAATATTGGAAGAACTTGCAACAGATGCATTCGCAACAGACTCTGAGGAAACTGTGCTATTAACACTAGCAAAAGAACCTAAGTTAAAGAAGGATCTATTAGCACCTAACCAATTAACTTTATACGAATTATAAAGACTAGAGAACGCATCTTTTAATTCGGTTTTCGCTAGGAAAATAGAATAAAGATTTGTGTTGTTGTCATTGACCAGTGGTTCTGTTTGAGTATCATACCAAGAGTCTACACTAGGACTTACGAATGAGTCGCCAACATATTGAAGAACAACAAATGGATTTGGATTAATCTTCTTCGTAGCAAAAGAATTTCCTAATAGTTCTAATTCAGTATATGGTAGAGTAATTCTGTCACCAGTTTTTTGATATCCAGATACTGATCGTTGATCTTCTCTAGTATTAACCTCAATTAGTCCAAATGAATCTTCTTTTGACTGAGGTCTCATGACAGACTGTTGAGTGTCAATAGAACACTTATAGTCAATAGATTGTAGAGAACCAATCTTATGAGTCTCAAAATTGTCTACAATGAAACCACTCTTATATCTGTTTACACCTGAAGAATCAACAATCTGCATATTGAGAGCTTGTTGCTCAAGAACACTCAATAGAGTATAATATTCTAGACGCTCAATGCGCTTCTCTAGTTTTCCAATATCGCGCATGGTATAGCGACGATTGTCAACAGAAGTAATTCTTACATCTTTGCTGCTTTCTGTAAATGCAGGAATGTAAGCATAGTACAGAGGAATAGCATCACTGATTGGATCAGGTTTTGTTGGATTTAACGATGAGTTTCCTTCTTTGATGATAAACTGACCTTTCTTGTTAAGGAAGATACCATCAATTCTGTCAAGATATTGAGTTTGTGTAAATGAGAATGTATATTCAAGATTTGAATCTGGAGCAGGAGTGCTACTAACAGCACCTCCAGAACCAGTAAATGATCTAGTAGATGATCCAGACAACAATGAGAGATCCTGGAAACCAGAAATAATAGAGTTACTATCTACTTTTGGTCTAAAGTCAATAACATCTTTCAAAGAAACTTTACCAAGAACAGGAGAGTTGAATGAAGGAATTTCTTCTGGTCCAACACCTGCTTCGTGAAGGTATGAATCAACCGTGCAGAAATCACCTTGAGTGTGCTCAAAGTAATCAAATGCAACAACTAACTGTCCGCTTGGAGCATCAAAACCAGGCTTCAGTACAAGTCTAGAAACGTCATAAACTGTATCTCTTTGACCATCATCAAATGTAAATCTTGATGTAATATCAGTTCCGCTGACAAGTACACCATTTCTATCAACTACTGGTGGTTCTGAAGATGAACCTTCGTAGACATACCTAAGACTAAATGCATCTGCATAACTTGAAACTGTTAGACTTTCGCTATCGTAATCTTTTCCACGGAAAGGAACAACACGATCACCTGCAGAATCAACAACAATACGCTTATTCATTACTACAGTCTTGAGTCTTGGTTTCGCCTTGGAAACTTCAAGAGTTGCAGTTAGTTTTAGTTTGGGATATGAACCACCACTTGGAATAGTTCCAAAATATGTTTCTGGTAATTCTAATGTAACACTGCCAGATGTAAGACCACTAGCAGAATCTGTTGAAGCTTTAATCTTTACTTGATTTTCAGTGACATAGATGATATCACCTCTAGCAATGTTTGGAGCATCACCTGGATCTAAAATCGTAATTAAGAAATTACTTTCACTAAAAGAAACAAATCTCTGAGTTCCAAACGGTAAGTTTGCTGCAAAAGTAATTAAGTTGTTACTACCACCATTTCCAGTAGTAACAAATTCTCTACGTAAGAAGTATGAAATCTTAGAATCTTCGCTATCTGCAACAATAGAACTTACTTGTGTAGTTCCTGTCTTGTAAAGTAAAGTTCCTTGGTTGAAATTGCCAATATTTGGACGAACTCTTACTAGACTGCTATTACTTACAGTTTCGGGTAGAGATCTGTCCATGTAAACTCTGGACTTTAACACACCTTCTGGTTCTGTTGCATATTGAACAACAGCACGAACTACTCTATCAGTAGTATCAGTAAACTGGATTAAATCCCCTTGCTGCAAGAACTTTGCTGCATCTCCGCCAAATCCATTACAATCAAGATACTTTCTGCCTTGTTCTCCACTAAATGTAAAGTTAGTTACCGAAACAACTTCTGCATACTCTTCGTTGTTGATTTCAACATCAGAAGTAAAAGTATTTGCTCCTCCAGAACCATATAGTGAATAGAAAGACTTGACATTTTGAGGAGTATATGTTGTTACTGCATTTCTTACAATTACAGGAGTTACAACAGCAGCAGTTACATTTCCACCACCAGTTCCTTGAATTACATTTACAATAGGTGGTTTTGAATATTCTGCGTTGAACAGTTCTCTATTTACAATAGAAACTGCAACTAAAGATGAACTCTGAAGTTCTAGTAGAATTTTAGATGAGTCATAGTCAACACCATCAATTCTAATTTTAGATCCTTGAACATAACCATTTCCTCTATTGTTAACAATAAAATGGGAGATGGTATTATCTTTTGCAATTCGGATGGAATTGTTATCTTCATCTCTGATTACTTCGCCTGATGCAAAATTACCAGAAAGAGTCTTCACCATCAATGTTCTTCTTGTGGTATAATAACCATCAGGAGTTCCTTCTACGACTCCATAAGCACCACTTTCTAAACCGAAAACATATTTGCCAGGAACAAAACTACCCTGAATTGTAATTGGTTCGTCTAATTGAATTTTGGTAAAGAACTGAGGATCAAAATATGAAAGACCAAATGTGGAATTATATACAGCATCTCCATTTGCCTGTCTTCCTTTTGATACCACTACATCAGTATCGGGATTAAATCCATTACCTTTTTTAATTAGTGTAAAGTTACTTGGTTTTGAAGTTCCAATAACAGGAGTAATTGTTTCGTTATAATCAACAATTCTTCCGAAAGGAGTTGCACCAGAGGTAACTGCATCATTTTTTGTTAGATACAATTCTCTGTACTTAGATCCAGATCCAGTATCATACTCTAGGAAATAAGTATCTAGATAATCTTTTCTTCCAATTAGTGTAAGTTCTAGATAAGTTTTTGAAGATGAACTATTAACTTCTAATCTTTGAACTTTTGAATATGCGATGGAAGTTACTGATGCAGCAACTGATGGTTCTCCAGCATCTGTTCTGGTTTGAATAAACCAGAGTGTTCCAATTTCCGACTGGAAATTTGCATCCGTTAGAGTTGAGTAAGTATTTGCATATGCACTATCTACATCAATGTAAATAGTTTTAATGCCAGTGTCAGTATCAAAGTACTGCCCTCTACGACTCAGAGTTTGTTTTGGATCTAAATCTGTCTCTGTGTCATTGAGACCAATTGAACCATCATTAAAGACTGAAGATAAGAATATGTTAGGATATGCAGTAAGATCTGCTCCTTCAGCATTGAGAGGAACTGATCCATATGTATTTGTAATCTTGTAAGTTGGAAGACCTCTTGTTTTCAGTCTGATGTCTTCTCTGTCAAGAGTTTCTCTTGCTTTATTTACAGGAATGTATTTGGTTTCTTTATTGACAATTTCAAAACCTTTTACATATGCCTTTCCTGGTCCAATGGTAGCAAGTAATTTTTCACTTGCATCTGATTGACTCAATCCATTAACAGTACCATCGGAACCTAGAGGAAATACTCCTAAGTTGCCATCTTTTTGGTAATACTCTCTGAAGTCTAATGAAAAATTGTCTACGACATAATCACCAGATTCATCATAAGTTCTTCTTGCCAGAGTTTGCTCTAGTAAATTATAGTCTGTTTGTACTACTTGCTTTTGGGCAACGCCTCGTGATACAGAAAGTAGTTGAATGAAGTTCTTATCAGTGACTTCATCTAAAGTATACTTTACGAGATTTAAATTAATTTGTAATCTATGTGCTCCAGGAGCAGTATAGTTAGAAGACCCGATTGCATTATCATATAGAGATGCATCTTCTTCTGGAGTTAAAACCGATTCACTAATCTTAAATCCAACCTTCGCTGAAGGTTTGTCATAATATTTGTCAATAACTAACAGTTGAGAACTATTCTTTACAAAATATCCGTTAACAAAATAAATTCCTTCTTCTACTTGTACAGCAGAAGCATATCCCATTGCGGGACTCTCTAGACTAGATACCGATCCTGTATCAGGATCTGTTACCGAAATACTAGTAGGGAGAACACTACCGTCTGTACCTACAACTAATAGGGGTGTATTGACGCCATCTACAACTTCTAAAGTTTCGCCTTGTCTAAAAGTTTCTTCGTTACCAGCATCACCACTATTGCTGTAATTTACATAAACAACATCAGCAGAAGTTTCTGTTGCGACTTCTGCTTCTACTACGGTTGCGATAACACCAGATGTCAGTCCTCTAAGTCTCTGTGACTTGAGTTGCTCTACATCATACTTTTTATATACAATCTGTCCATCCTGATTGACAGGAATCTCAGATACAGATGACAATTTTACAAAATTGAGTTTGGTATTTAAACCCACCTCACCAGGAATGACAAGTTCGCCTTGCTTGAAAGCGTACTTGCCAAACTGTTCAATCTGATTCTGTAAAATAGATTGTAATTGAGTTAACTCCCTTGCCTGAATAGAGTACCCAGGACGGAAAAGAACTTTATAGAAATTTTTGTCCTGGTCAAAATCGTCGTAGAATGGTGCTACGTTCAGGTTAGTCTTTTGGGGCATCTCGCACGATCTCTAAATCAACTGATCAGAATTCAATTACTAGTTTAATGTCCTCAATTTGGTCAGGAGCTCTAGTAATCTGTCTTCTATTCTCTATGTATACGATTTCTCCAGAGTTTGGTTCTAGTTCTGGGGAAGCAAGTCCACCAGTAAAGGAGATATCGGAAAGAATTGCGTTTTGTGCAGTATCAACAGATCCTGATGCAGTAGAAGTTGCTCCAACAACTGCATTAGCAGCATCAGATTCAAACGCCCAGACCTTACCAGTTTCTTTATGTAGTTCTGGAGATTGGAAGTACTTCAGAATGCCATTTGTAGAATCCCAAGAAACTACAGTTCCGTAAGCAGTGTTAGCACCACCATTAACAGATTGCGAAATTACTTCATCTGCAATATAATCAGCAGTAGCACCATTTACTTTGAGTACTCTGGTTCCACGTAAGGTACTTGCTGAAGCAAAGTTTGTGGTTCCGTAATCATATGGATCTTGAATAATACCAATACGACGGAAGTCATTATCAACAGGGAAATCACCTGAACCTTCGTCATAAGTTAGACGAATGTTTGTCATGATTCTCTTGGAGAACAACTCATCTTCTGCATTAGATCCATGACCACCTTCTGGTCCAATTACTAGTTCTAATGCTGCTGTTCCAGCAAAAGCACCTGCTGCTGCTGTTAGAGCAGAATCTGTAAAGACCTTACCAGTTTCTAGAATAGCACTTGCATAAGTGTATCCAGAACCAACTGCTTCCATTTCTGCAGATGTAATAGATCCAGAACCATCTGTCATAAACTTGACAACTGCTCCTGTACCATCGCCATAAGCTGGAGTGTATAAGGTTGTGCTAGGAGGTAAATTGCTTCCTGCATCCTTTGTTACTACTACATCAATAGCACCATCAACAGCAGCACCCTCTACAGCGACTCTAGACGCTTCTCCTGCCTCTGCAATAGGCATAAAGTCTGTTGATAGGAAAGATAGTACATCGCCTGTTGTGAGGGTGTACATGTGCTTCCAGATGTATCCTGCAGTTCCTGCAGGTTCTGTAAATGTTCCGCCTACGAAAGTTCCTTGACCTGCAGTTGGTTGTGAAGTAGGTTCGTAAGTAGCATTCTGCCCCGTTGGAGCTGCTGGACTTTGACCATTATACAAACACTTGAATACTTCATATCTGGAGTTCATTACGTAGAACTTAGATCCAGACAAAGAAACAGAACCTAGTGCAGTTTGTACGCCAATAGCACCACCGCCACCTGGAGTTGGGGAGTAGTTTGAACGATACATGTCAAACTTAGGATTCAGTGTAAGGTTCCAATTGTAACGAGGAACTACAAGACGAGCAAAAGGCGAAGTGATTCTCTTGGCAGCGATTAACTCTTCGTAAATTGCTTGTTTCTCGGATTTGTTGTCTAGTGGTGCTGGAGGAGCATCTTCAGTTCCGTATCTATAAACACCCGACTTAGCAGATGCACTTGAAGTGCCACCAGTAAGTGTTGTACCAAACGCTGGTGTTGTAGTGGGGGTTGGTAGAATGGTGTTTAGAAGAAGACTGTTAGGGTAAACGGCAGCAACAACGCCACTCCATCCACCTCCACTAACAGTTTCTCCTACTTGGAACGTTCCACTTACATTGAAGATTTCAATGTATGCATCCCATCTGGAAGATCTGCCAACAAAGAAGTACATTCTTGTACGACTTGCATCAGCATCATTAGAACCTTCGCTTAGGGATTCTAGAAACTGTTTCGCGTTAAAAATTCTAAACTTTTCTGAAATAATAGCTGCCATTGCACTAGTGCCTGTGTAATAAGACTGAATCCGAGTTATTTATATTTATTTATAGGGCGTTTCTTAGGTACTCTCCTGTGAGATGCTCCTCTATAGGTGTTCCGTTCACACCTCTTGTACAATCTAAGAAACGATCTGTCAATTTACTAGTGTAAGAAATCTGCTCTCTACCTAGTAAAATGGTTCCAGAAGCAGGGAACCTAGATGTATCACCGTTTACATATACAACTGCTCCAGTTGCAACATAACCACCACCACCCTCTGCGGGAAGATCTGATACGTCAAGTCTTTGCATATAGTAATTGATCGTTGGATACGCTAGATTAAAGCGCAATGCCGACGACGTTTCACCATCTGCAGTAATCTCATATGGTTCTAAATCTTCCAAAGTCACTTTAGATACTGAGATACCATTGTCGGATACAAGGTTACCAGTATCTATAAACGTAGTGCTTT
>MDTE01131568.1_pt1 | contig 20088 bp, 14 predicted proteins | sample 811231 | NCBI WGS metagenome assembly MDTE01 (sample SAMN05326651, study PRJNA326480) | marine metagenome | isolation source: seawater | place: Indian Ocean: Red Sea | collected 2010 | reverse complement strand
TTATGGCGGCTATTAGACAACTATATGAATATATAAGTCCAGAAACATCGAAGGTTACCATTATGGAATCGGAAGATGGAAAGGATATCTTTATGCAAGGACTATTCATCCAAGGTGATGTAAAGAACCAAAACGGAAGAATTTATCCCAAGCATGAAATTTCTAAAGCCGTTGAAAGTGTGAGAACCAGGTTATCTAAAGGTGAAACTGTGATGGGCGAATTAGACCATCCAGAAGAACTTCAGATCAATCTAGACCGCGTCAGCCATATTATAACAGATATGCATACAGATGATGCAAATGGTCTAGGAAAATTAAAGATCATAGAGACACCAATGGGTAATATTGCAAAAGCATTATTGAAAGCGGGAGCAAAACTTGGTGTATCCAGTCGAGGTAGTGGAAACGTAAACGAAAGTGGTAAAGTTTCAGACTTCGATATAGTAACAGTGGACATTGTGGCACAACCAAGTGCCCCTGATGCCTACCCAAAGACTATCTATGAAAGTTTATATAACATGAGAGGCGGAGCGGTATTACATGATATCGCCGCTTCTGTTACACACGATAAAAGTGCAGAAAAATATTTAATGAAATCAATAAACGATCTCATTAATGAACTAAAATTATAGAAGTAGGAGAACTACAATGGCAGTGACATTTAACGACCTACTTGAAGGAACAGACTTAACAGCAGAAGTTAAATCAGAACTTCAAGAAGCATGGGAAAGCAAGATCTCAGAAGCAAGAGAAGAACTCACTGCGGAACTTCGTGAAGAGTTTGCACAAAGATATGAGCATGATAAGTCTCAAATCGTTGAAGCAGTAGATAACTTTATCACAGAAAAAGTTGAAGCAGAGATATCTCAGATAGCAGAAGAGAAAGAGTCCCTTGCTAAGGACAGAGTCAAGTATCACAAAGCCATTAGTGAACATGCTAAACTACTTGATAAATTTGTAACACAAGCAGTTGCAAATGAAGTAAAAGAACTTCGTGCAGATAGATCAAAAGTAAGTGAACACATTGAAAAACTCGATGAGTTTGTCACAGAACAACTTGCTGGAGAACTAACTGAATTCCATGAAGATAAAAAATCTTTAGTTGAGCAAAAAGTCAAAATGGTAAAAGAAGGTAAGAAACAACTTGCTGAGTCAAAAGCAGACTTTATTAAGAAAGCCGCTGACAAAGTTGAGAGTGTTGTAAACAACGTAATCTCAAGTGAAGTAAGATCTTTCCGTGATGACATAACTAAGGCTCGTGAAAATGACTTTGGTCGAAGAATTTTTGAAGCATTTGCTAACGAATACGGTGCTAGTTACCTAAACGAAAGCAAAGACCTTAAGAATTTACAGAACAAAATCGCTGAAATGGAAACCAAACTCAATGAAGCCAATAGCAAAATTGAAAGTGAGAAAGAAGCAGGGAAACTTGTTGAAAGCAAACTTAAAATTGCTGAAGATCGATTCGAAAGAAAAGAGAAACTAAATGAGTTAATGGCGCCACTAGGCAAAGAGAAGAAAGAAATTATGTCTGACTTGCTTGAAAGTGTTAAAACAGAAAACTTAGAGAAGCAATTCAATAAGTATCTTCCATCAGTATTAGATGGTGACACACCAAGAGTAAAACAGACATTGTCAGAATCAGTTGTAAAGAAAGAACATACTGGTGACAAGGCACCTGTGCAAACAGCCGATGCCAATGACGAAACTGAAGTCGTCGAAATTGACGTCCTCAGAAAATTAGCCGGACTTTCAAGTTAAAGGAGTAATATAATGGCAGATTTATTTGAAAGCAACTGGTCCGCAACCAAGGAGGCTCTATTAGAAGGTCTTTCTGGCAACAGAAAAACTTCATTGGACGTCGTCCTCGAAAATAGTAAAAACTATTTGGCAGAGGCGGCTACAGCAGGGGCAACTGGTGCAGGTTCAGTAGCAACATTAAACAAAGTAATGTTACCGTTAATTAGAAGGGTTATGCCTTCAGTTATCGCTAACGAACTCGTGGGTGTTCAACCTATGAGTGGTCCAGTTGGACAAATCCACACACTAAGGGTCCGTTATGCGGAAACAGGTGGTGGAGCAAGTGCAGGTGACGAGGCATTAAGTCCTTTCGTCCTTGCAAATTCTTACGCAGGTTCACCAGACGCCACAGCGGCGGCTGAAGGACAGCCTGGTAAAAAAATGTCAATCCAAATCTTAAAAGAAACTGTCGAAGCAAAGACAAGACGTTTAAGTGCTAGATGGACATTTGAAGCGGCTCAAGATGCAGAAGCAATGCACGGTGTAGACGTAGAAGCAGAAATTATGCAAGCCTTAGCACAAGAGATTGTTGTTGAGATTGACCAAGAGATTATCGGGTCATTAAGAACACTTGCTGGTTCAGGAACAACATTAGACTTTAACGGTGCTAGTGTTATCGGAACTCCTGCATACGTCGGTGATAGACATGCATTATTGGCAATAGAGATCAACAGAGCGGCTAACAGAATCGCGGCTAGAACAAGACGTGGTGCTGGTAACTATATTGTTGTATCTCCAGAAGCACTTACAATACTACAAAGTGCATCTACATCAACATTTGCTAGAACAACTGAAGGTTCTTTCGAAGCACCAGTGAACACTAAGTTCGTTGGAACATTGAACGGAACAATCAGAGTATTTGCTGATAACTATGCGGCTGACGGAACTAAAGTTCTTGTTGGTTACAAAGGATCAAGCGAAACTGATGCTCCAGCATTCTACTGTCCTTACATTCCATTAATGAGCACAGGCCCAGTAATGGATCCAAGCACATTTGAACCAGTAGTAAGTTTCATGACCAGATATGGTTATAAAGAACTTACAAATACTGCTTCATCTCTTGGTAATGCGGCGGATTACGTTGATGCTATTACATTAGCCAACGTTTCATTCCAGTAAGAATTACTTTACTGAATAAAATTAAGCACGTTCTTAGGAACGTGCTTTTTTTTGGCTGATGGCTATCTTTGATAAATAGTATTATTAAATGCATAGGATCATATAATGGCAAAAAGAACAGTAATCGCTCAAGATGAAGAATTAATTGTAAAAGGTAAACTGGTAGTCACTGGTAACCTTGTCCAAATTCAGCAAACAGATACAGTCACAAGTTTACAAGGTAATGTATTTACAGTTAATAGCGATTCATCGGCCGATAGTGCAATACTTCAATTGAAGTCAGGTCTCAGTGGAGGCGGCACAGGTTCTTTATCTTATTCAGGCGGAACAGCAAATGTAGTTACTGGTGTAGGCATGATTACTGTCGAACCAGGACTAAAAGGTAACTTGCATATTGCCTCAGGTCAATCTATTGTAGTTGCCGGTGCTGGAACAATAGATTCTTCAGGTTTTTCAGGACTTTCAGCAAATGCCACAGTATTAGCAACTCCTAGAACTATTGGAATGACAGGAGATGTAAGTTGGACATCTGCGGCCTTTGACGGCTCTGCAAATGTTACTGGAACATCAACACTAGCGGCTTCAGGTGTAGGAGCAGGAACATATGGTAGTGCTACATCAGTAGGACAATTTGTTGTAGACGCAAAAGGCAGATTAACATCTGCAAGTAATGTTGCAATATTACACGACAGTTTAAGTGGGTTTGTAGCAAATGAACACATAGATCATTCTGGTGTTAATATTGTAGCAGGTTCAGGTTTAACAGGTGGTGGTGACATCACAGCAAGTAGAACACTTAATGTTGGAGCAGGACAAGGTATCATATCAAATGCAGATAACGTTGCAGTCAATCCAGCAATAATCAGAGGATTCTTTAGTGCTACCGATTCAGGTGGAGATGGAACATTTAGTTACAACAATTCAACTGGTGTGTTTACATACACAGGTATTTCTGATGCTCAAATAAGAGGAAAGGTAAGTGCAACTTCAAGTGGTGATGGTTCGTTAGCATACAATTCAGGAACAGGTGTATTTGCATATATAGGACCAAGTGCTTCAGAAGTAAGAGCACACTTTAGCGGTAGCACAGGTATTACTTTAAGTAGTGGTGCAATTAGCATTACTAATACAGGTGTAAGTGCCGCAACATACGGTAGTTCATCAGCAGTTCCACAGATTGCCGTTAATGCACAAGGACAAATTACTTCTGCATCAGATATTAATATAGATCATGATTCATTAAGTAATTTTGTTGCAAACGAACATATAGATCACACTTCAGTAAATTTAACCGCAGGAGATGGTTTAACTGGAGGCGGAAGTATTGCCACAAGTAGAAGTTTTGCAGTAGACGGCACGGTAGTAAGAACAAGCGGAACACAATCAATTACAGGCAACTTGAACTTAACTGGTGCAACAGTCACCGTGAATACAGAAGCAAACGCAGATAGTGATTCGAGTGTTGCTTCAACAGAATATGTAAACAACAGAATTAATCAAGTAGTAGGTTCAGCACCTTCGGCCTTAGACACATTGGGCGAAATTGCTACATCACTTGCAAACAATTCAAATGTTGCAGGTCTAATAACAAATAATACAACTAACATTACTGCTTTACAAGGAAGAACAATAGCAACTGGCACAGGTTTAAGTGGAGGACACACAGGTGGTGCAAACTTAGGAAGTGCTAGTTTAACTTTAACAACTAATGACAGTCAAATAGTCCACGATAATCTAAGTGGATTTGTAGCAAACGAACATATAGATCACAGTGGTGTAACACTTACTGCCGGAGACGGACTATCAGGTGGCGGCGATATAACTGCTTCAAGAAGTTTTGCAGTAGACAGCACCGTTGCAAGGTCAAATATAAATTTAACAGCCGGAGATGGTTTAAGTGGCGGCGGAGACCTAACTACAAGTAGAAGTTTTGCAGTAGACAGCACAGTGGTTAGAACAAGTGGTGCTCAAAGTATTGCAGGTGAAAAAACATTCTCAAATAATGTAGTGCTTGGTGCAGATTTAATTACTGGTGGTAATAGAATTACTCATGCTGGTAGCGGAACAGTAAGTTTCTTGGATTTTACTAAAACTCTATTTAGTGAAACAAATCATACAGTTTTAAGTAGTGTAAAAAGTATAGACTTTTTCTTAGATGCTAATGGTGGTGATTCAGGACAAGCATTTAGAATTTTCAACAACACAAATCCAGATGGGTCAGTAACAGAAAGCAATTACATTTTTAAAGTATCAGAAAATGGTGATGTTGATATAACCGGAGATTTAACAGGTGCAACAAATGTTGTAAAAACAACAGGTAATCAAAGTATTGCAGGTGATAAAACATTTACAGGTAAACTAATTGTTCCAACAACTGCAACCACAACATCGAATGCAATATATTCAGCAGGCAATGAAGCATTTATATATGTAGACGGACAAGCAAAACAAATTACACCTACTGCTAGTTTAGGAACAGCAGAAGAGGCCAACAGTTCATTAACTTATGGATATGCAGGCACAACAGGAACATCAACATTTGAATTATATGCAGGTAGTAGAACAGTAGGTTCAGATGTATTCCATGGTATAAAAGGATTAGAATCAGGCACTTACACAAACCTAAGTCAATCTGCGACAGCAGTTACTATAGATGGCGACATAAGTGCAATCAGAGGAGGCTTTAGTGCAAGTGGACTTTTAAGTTACAATAGTGGCACAGGAGCATTTACAACAACAGCAGACAACTATAATGCTTGGAAATTTACTACTGCTTCAGCAGGTAATGTTGATATCAGCAGTAATGAATTACTAACATTTACAGGTGGATCAGGTATAGGTATTACACATAGTGGTAGCGAAATTACTATTACTAATACAAATACAGCAGATATCACAAGTGTAGGAGCAGGTAATGGTTTAACTGGAGGCGGAACTAGTGGTGCTGTATCTATTAACGTAGGTCAAGGATATGGTATTAATGTAGGTGCAGAAGCAGTAGCAATATCAAACTCAGCAGTTAGAGGCTTGTTTAGTGCAAGTGGAGATGGTATCAGTTACAATGCATCAACAGGTGTGTTCACAGTAACAGGTGATATCACAGAGATTAGTGCCGGCGTTGGTTTAACAGGTGGCGGTATGTCTGGTGCAATTTCTTTAGCACTAGACTTCAGTGAACTAGATGACATGACTAGCACTATGGATGCCACAGACGAATTTATAATTCTTGATAGTGGCACAGGTGAAAAAAGAAAAGCGGCAAACGAAATTGGTTTAAGTGTTTTTAATAATGACGTAGGCTTTGGAACAGGATCAGGAGACATCAGTGCCGTAATTGCAGGTGATGGTTTAACAGGTGGAGCAACAATAGGCGATGCTACATTAAATGTAGGCGCAGGAACAGGTATAAGTGTAGCGGCAAATAGTGTTGGTATCGCAAATACAGGTGTAAGTGCTGGTAGTTATGGTGGTGCAACACAAGTTCCAACATTCACTGTAAATGCACAAGGTCAACTCACAGCGGCAAACCAAGTCACAATTACACTACCACATGATAATATTTCAGACTTTGACGAAGCAGTAGAAGATGTTGTAGGCGGATTAATTACTGCAGGAGTAAATATAGTAACAACTTATGACGATGCCGCAGGAACATTAGAAATAAAAGTTCCTTTTGAAAACATTGATGACAGAGTAGGAACTATTATAAATGGAAAAAATGGTGTAAGAACAGTTTACGATGATCCAAATGCAAAAGTAAATGTAGATTTAAATTTAAATACTTTATCATCAGCAGATATAAACACTTCAGCAGATAGTTTTGCATTTATAGATCAAAGTGATTCTAATGAAACCAAGAAAGAAAGCATAGCAGACTTCACAGTAGCAATAGCAGGAACAGGACTTACTGCAACTGCTGGTGTAATATCCGCACAGTTCAGTTCAATAGACCATGATTCACTGCAAAACTTTGTAGCAAACGAACATATCAATCACACATCAGTAAGTATTACAGGTGGAGCAGGATTAAGTGGTGGTGGAGATATTACTGCATCAAGAACTTTAGCAGTTGATTTGACAGATACAGATGTGTTTACAACCACTAACACAGGAGACAGAGCAGTATTAAGAGATTCCAGCGGTAATATTACAGGAAACTATTTTGTAGGAACAGCAACACAGGCAACCTATGCTGACTTGGCAGAAAAATATTTGGGTGATGCAGACTACGAACCTGGAACTGTTATGATACTGGGCGGTTCTGCAGAAGTTACACAATCAGACAAAAAGAATTCTCCAGCAATAGCAGGAGTAGTTACAACAAATCCAGCACACTTAATGAATGAAGGTTTAGAAGGTGATCATGTTGTAGCAATAGCATTACGTGGACGTATTCCTTGTAAAGTAAAAGGACCTATTAGAAAAGGTGACGTTTTAATTGCAAGTGATATTCCAGGGCATGCCGAGGCGGCACCATTCAAAGGATATCAAACTCCTTCAGTGTGCGTAATAGGAAAAGCGATTTCAGAACATTTACAAATGTCTGAAGGCATAGTCGAAATTTTAGTTTAAAATATTATGAAAATTTTAAAAACAAATACTCCCCGTGACATCACGTTACACGATGATGATTACCCAGCAAATTTAGAACCTACAGACGTTGTAGAAATATTTGAAACTCCACTGACAGGCAGTTATAATTGGGATTACACAGTTCAAGATAATCGTATCAAAAAATTATATGAACTAGGTAAAAAATTAAATTGGAACGTAGAAGTAGATGTAGATTGGTCCCCAGAGTATAAAGGCATGGACCTAGAAGAGTTTGAATTTGAAAACACCCAATGGGATAAACATCCTGTGTTTAATAAAATGAACAAAGAAACCAGAATGGAGTTTCTCACCGATTTAAACAGTTGGGCACTCAGTCAGTTTTTACATGGTGAACATGGTGCTTTGTTAGTAGCAAGTCAGTTGGCCAGTTGTGCACCTACGTTTAATGCTAAACTATATGCGGCATCGCAAACATTTGATGAAGCCAGACATGTAGAAGCATTTAACAAATATTTGCAAACAAGAATAAAAAGAACTTGGCCTATAGGCAGAGCATTAAAAGGATTACTGGATAAAATACTTACAGATCCACGTTGGGACTTAAAGTTTATAGGTATGCAAGTTGTTATAGAAGGACTAGCACTTGCGGCCTTTAATGCTAGTAAAAATGCAACTAAAGATCCTGTGTTATACCAGATGTTGGATTACATTATCAGAGACGAAGCAAGACATGTTACATTTGGTATAAATTATTTAAAAGATTATGTAGAAACTTTATCACAACAAGAACAAATAGATAGAGCAGAGTTTGCCTTAGAAGCCTGCACAGTTAGTAGGAACAGACTAAGAGCATATGATGTTTGGGAAAAATACGGTATGGACATTGCATTTACAGAAGAATATCAAAAAGAAAATATTTTCCAAACACAATTTCAAGATGTATTATTCAGCAGAATAATGCCCAACCTTAAAAAGATAGGACTACTTAGAGACGAACTTATACCTGAATATGAAAAATTAGGTGTAATGGGATATGCCGATGGTGACAGTGATTACGAAACCAGTTGGGAAGAACTATCAAAACCACTTAAAACTTCTTAAAATGATAAATACTTAATGAACGGACTAAGACTGTGTCGCATGACGCAGACATGGAATTTTACAATTCTTTGAACTAACCGGGAACAGACAGTATGGCAATATTTGGTAACTTTAAAGGGACCACGCAATCTGGTTTTAAAATCGGTAAGGCAGATGGTGGTAACAAAATCTCAACAGGGAATCGGCCCAGCACGGAACTAGTTGCTGGAGATTTATTTATTGATTCTTCTAATACATCGATACAAGTATATAACTCAGGCTGGGTAAACTTGGGATCAACTTTACCAGAACTAAATGTTGACGACGGAACATTGTATGTGGATAGTTCAAACGACACAGTCTCCATCGGTTCAACTAGTTCTAATGACAAATTGTTTGTAAACGGCAGTTTAAGATTAGGAACAAATCCAGTAATTAAATATAGTGGTGCTAGACTAGATGTGCAACATACAAATGGCACAGGCACAAATTTAAGAATAAGAGATAATAGCAGTGGCACAGATCCTATATTTAAAGTATTCAACGCAAATAATACAACAGAAGTTTTCAAAGTATCAGGTAATGAAGTATTACATGCAGACAATGTAAAAGCAAAATTCGGAACAAGTGGCGATTTAGAAATATATCACGATGGCAGTAATAGTTATATTGACGATGCTGGAACAGGATCAATAAGATTAAGATCAGGAACATTCACAATAAGCAATGCCGCTGGTAGTAAAACATCTGCACTATTCAGTTCCGGTGGTTCTCAAGATCTATATCATAACAATAGTAAAAAATTCGAAACAACAAACTCAGGCATACAAGTAACAGGAACTGTAAATGTTAATGATGCCTATACTTTACCAACAAGCGATGGCTCAGACGGCCAAGTTTTAAAAACAGACGGCTCGGGTGCAGTCACATTTGGAGCCATACCTGCAACAGGAAGTAACACGCAAGTCCAATTTAACGACGGTGGCAGTTTAGCAGGTGATTCAGACTTTACATTTGATAAGTCATCAAACACTTTACAAGTAACAAATTTAGATGTCCTAGGAACATTTAGTAAACAAGAAGATTACGGTCTTATTTCTCAGGCCGCAAATGTTACAATCGATATGGGTGCTATCACAAATGATGATAGGATGCCAACACCCCATGACAGTTATACAGTAGCAGAAGCAAACAGTTTATCATATCTTAATACAGGAGATATGATTTTTGTAAGCAATGAATCAGGAGGAGCCACAATGGCATTTTACGATGGCTCTAACTGGAGAAGAATACAGGACAGAGCAGTAATTAGTTAATATCGGAGGGTGAATGCCTAAAGCAAAAAAGTCGACTTCTAAAAAGAAGTCAGAAATAAAAGATGAAGTTAAAATAAGAGTTGATGATTATCTAATGGGCGATGATGTAGAAATTTTAAGTGTCGAAGATCAAGTAAAAGAAATGTTACCTGATATAGAAAAAAGCCTTTTAGAAAAAACACAATTTTTAATTAATAAACAAAAACATGTAGATGAATTAAAGTCTGCAGACATTTCACAAAGCATGGCAGAAATAAAACTGCAAGGTGAATTATCATATGCTCTACAATCGGTAGATGACGGTTTTGTTATTAACAATGCAGAAACTGGACATAACTATATGAGCATAAACAAGTCTGGTTCTGTAGCATTCGGCACAAGATCTCCTAGAGGATATGGTAGAGGAAGTTTACATATAAGGTCAAACTATCCTAGTGAAGCACCTATACCTGCAAGTGGTGTAGGCTCTACAAGAGGACTAATAGTAGAGGGAGATGGGGACGACGAAAAAACATTTGTATTTAGAGCATTAAGTAGACAGAATAGACAAGGATTCAATATTACTGGAGATGGCAAATTGATTTGGGGAGCAGTAAAAGACCCTAACAACAGTAAGATGTATCTAGAACATAAGGACAATGACAGTCCTCTAATTACAGGCTACTCTCCAAGTAGATATTATACCGATAATATGGTAAACTTAATGACTAAATCTACAGAAAGCACACATTTTAATTTTATAAATGCTAAAACTAATGTAGATGATAATGCGGAAATAGGTGCAGGTTCTAATGTATTTAGAGTAGATGGACATGGAAACGCATACACCGACGGAGAGTTTTTTGCAAACGGTTCAGGTTATACTGAATTATTTGAATGGGAAGATGGTAATCCTAAAGATGAATATAGAAATGGCTTTACAGTTACATTAAACAATAGAGGACAAATAAGACTAGCAACTGAAGATGATAGAATCATAGGAGTTGTAGTATCCAAAGGTGCAGTTGTAGGACACAGCGGCTGGAACCATTGGGATAAAAAGTTTCACTCAGAACATCTTGAATACTCAAAAAGAAGTTACAAGGTTGTTGAATGGGTAGATCAAGTAAATGTGTTACACAGTTACTTTAAAGATGCTTTACCGGCTGATTTTGCACTACCAGATAATGCGGTAGTATATGAAACAGATGAATTGGGTAAAGAAATGTTTACAAAGATTTACAATGATTCATGGGAATTACACCGTGAATACACAAACAGAATTAAACGTGGGTATGCCAGGGTGGCATACTTAGGCCAGGTTGCTTTGTATAAAGGTCAATGTGTTGATCCAAGATGGATCAAAATCAAAGAACTAAATGACGAAGTAGAGTTATGGTTATTAAAATAAACGATAAATAGTTCTATATGCTATTAAATAAAAATTTATAGGGGAATAAAATGGCAACAGCAATTCAAAGGAGACGTGGAACCGCCGCCCAACATAGTTCTTTTACAGGACTGGCAGGTGAGATCACGATCGATACCACGAACAATACGGTTGTCGTTCATGATGGCTCCACCGCAGGTGGACATAGGTTAGCAAAGTATTCAGAAATTACAGCCTTAGGTGAAGGTGATATCACATCGGTTGTAGCAGGCGCAGGTTTAACAGGTGGTGCAACAAGTAGTGATGCAACACTTAATGTGGTTGGTGGATACGGTATAACAGTAAATGCGAACGACGTCGAACTTACAAATGCATCAGTAAGAGCACTTTTTAGTGCAAGTGGTGATTTAAGTTATGACAGTGGAACTGGACAATTCAGTTTTACTAATGATGCAGGTGACATAGAAGGTGTTACTGCTGGTAATGGTTTATCAGGTGGTGGCACAACAGGAACAGTATCTTTAGCACTAGATCTAAATGAACTTTCAGCCGCGGCAGTCGATGTAGCAAACGACAGTATTGCTATCATTGATGCCAATGATTCAAACGGCAGTAAAAAAGAAAGTATTGTTGATTTAGTTGCAGGAATGGCTGGAACTAACTTAACAGCAAGTTCAGGCACATTAGGTATTGCAACTTCTGTTATCAGAGGAATGTTTAGTGCAGGTGGCGACTTATCATACGACAGCGGCACAGGTGCATTTAGTTTTACTAACGATGCGGGTGACATAGAAGGTGTTACAGCAGGATCAGGTTTAAGTGGCGGTGGAACATCAGGAACTGTTTCAGTTGCAGTAAACCATGAGGCATTCTCAGGTAATTTGATACCAAGTGCTAACAATACTTTCCAACTTGGTAGTGCAAGTAATATGTGGAAAGACGTATATGTAGGTCCAGGATCTCTTTACGTCAACGGACAACAAGTTATTTCAGACAGTTCAGGAACAATTACTGTTACTGCAGATACTAACCAAAACATTACAGTTCAAACATCAGGTTCAGGTGACGTTGAATTAAACGCAAGTGGAACTGGTGTAATTAATTTACAAAGTGCAATAACAGTTGACAGCGGTAAAACATTGACAGGCACAGGCGGCCTTACAATGGGTTCCAATATCAACATGAACAGTAACTACATTAACGGGTTAGGTGCTCCAGCACAGGCTAATGATGCCGCAAGAAAGGCATACGTTGATGCCGCTAGTTACCTAACAGGTGGAGATGGTATTACTAACACTTCAGGAACTATTGCAGTAGACAATACAGTAGTAAGAACTTCAGGAACACAAAGCATTGGTGGTGCAAAAACTTTTAGTAGTGATGTAGTATTCAGTGCAAATTTAACAGTTTCAGGAACAACTACAACTGTTAATACAGAAACAATTAATTTAGCAGATAATATTATCACACTAAACAGCGGAACCTCTGGCGCCCCTTCAGAGAATGCTGGTCTGCAAGTTGATAGAGGTTCAAGTGCAGATGTGTTCTTTAGATATAATGAAACTTCAGATATATGGGAATTCACAAATGATGGAACAACATTCCTACCATTAGGTGACATTACGGCCGTTACAGCAGGTGACGGTTTATCAGGAGGTGGCTCATCAGGTGCTTTATCATTAGCAGTAAATGTAGATGACAGTTCAATAGAAACAAATTCAGATTCATTGAGAGTAAAAGCATTAGGTATTACAAATGCTATGTTGGCAGGTTCAATTACCAATGCAAAACTTGTAAATTCTACAATGTCAGTAGGAGGTGTTACATTAACACTAGGTGGAACAGATGCAACCCCGGCATTCAACCTATCAGATGCAACTAACTATCCTACATCATCTCTATCAGGCACAATAACAAATGCTCAATTGGCAGGAAGTATTGCTAATGACAAACTAACTAATAATTCATTAACTGTTACAGCAGGTGATGGATTATCAGGTGGTGGTGCTATATCATTAGGAGGCTCAGGCAGTTTAGCACTAGATCTTAATGAGTTGACAGCGGCGGCAGTTGATGTAAGTGCTGACAGCATAGCAATAATTGATGCTAATGACTCAAATGGCAGTAAAAAAGAATCCATTGCTGATTTAGTAAATGCAATAGCAGGTTCAGGCCTTAGTGCATCAAATGGTGTATTAAGTATATCAGAAACAGGTGACATAAGTGCCGTAACAGCAGGAACAGGTCTTTCAGGAGGCGGTTCTAGTGGTGCTGTATCATTAGCACTAGACTTTAGTGAACTTAGTGATATGACTGCCGATATTGCAGGAACAACAGAATTCATTTTACAAGACAGTGGCACAGAAAGTAGAAAAGCCGCTAGTGAAATCAAACTATCCGCATTTAACAATGACTCAGGATTTACAACCAACGTAGGTGACATCACAGCCGTTGTTGCAGGTAATGGTTTAACAGGCGGTGCCTCAAGTGGTAGTGCAAATGTAAACGTTGTAGGTGGCTATGGTATTAGTGTTTCATCTGATGCAGTAGCAGTTTCTAATTCACAGATTAGAGCATTGGTAAGTGCCAGTGACGCAGGTGGCGATGGAAGTTTTGCTTACAATTCAAGCACAGGTGTATTTACATATACAGGTCCAAGTGCATCAGATGTGAGAGCACACTTTAGTGGTGGAACAGGTATCACATTAAGTGGTGGCACATTCTCTACAACAGACAGCGAAATAGTTCACGATGATCTAAGTGGTTTTGTTGCAAACGAACACATTGATCACTCAGGTGTTACATTAACAGCAGGAGCAGGTTTAACAGGTGGTGGAACGATAGCCGCTAGTAGAACATTTGCCGTAGGTGCTGGTGATGGTATTACTGTAAACGCAAATGATGTAGCATTAGATAATACAGTTGTTAGAACAAGTGGAACACAAACTATAGGTGGTGCTAAAACATTTAGTGCAGACGCAATCTTTAGTGGTAACATTACAGTAAATGGAACACAAACAGTCCTCAATACTGAAACACTAACTGTTGATGATAATATTATTATTCTTAACAATAATGAATCAGGAACACCAAGTCAAAACGCAGGTATTGAAGTTGAAAGAGGATCATCAACAAATGTTCAATTGAGATGGAATGAATCAAGTGATTACTGGGAAGCAACAAGAAATGGTTCTGACTTCGAAAGAATTTATACAGAATCTGAAATTGAAAACTTCTTTAGTGCTTCATCAAGTGGTGACGGTTCGTTAAGTTATAACGATGCAGGTGTATTTACATACGCAGGACCAGGCAACTCAGATTATAGAGGAGCAGTAAGTGCCAGTGACGCAGGTGGTTTAGGTTCATTTGCTTATAATTCAAGCACAGGTGTATTTACTTACACAGGACCAAGCAACGGTGATGTTAGAGGACTTGTTTCAGTAACTGATAACGGTGGTGACGGTTCATTAAGTTATGATAGTGGCACAGGTGTTATAAGTTATACAGGACCAAGTGCATCAGAAGTAAGAGCACACCTAAGTGCAGGAACTGGTTTAGGTTATAGTAGTGGAGAATTTAGCATTAGTTCAACTGGTGTTAGTGCCGCAACATATGGTGACGCAGATAGTGTTGCTCAAATAGCCGTAAATGCTCAAGGGCAGATTACAAGTGCTACAAATGTTGATATTGCTATCACAAGTGGACAAGTTAGTGGCTTGGCCAGTTCAGCAACAACAAATGCTCTTAACGCCAGTAACATTAACGCAGGAACATTAGCAAGTGCAAGACTTCCTGATTTAGCAGTATCAGACTTTGCCGGCGCGGCAATACAGACAGGTTCAGAATCATTCAGTGATTCAGATACAGTATTGATGACAGCGGCGGCAGTAAATGATAGAATATTATCATTTGGTTACACAACCAATACTGGTGATATTACTGGAGTAACTGCAGGAACTGGATTAACAGGTGGCGGATCAAGTGGCGGTGTTACATTAAACATAGGTGCTGGCTCAGGTATTACTGTAAACTCAGATGATGTTCAAGTAAACTCAGCATTCATTAGAGGATTGTTTAGCAGTTCAGATGCAGGTGGAGATGGCTCATTCAGTTACAATAGTTCAAATGGAACATTTACTTATACTGGACCAAGTGCTTCAGAAGTAAGGGCTCACATTAGTGCTGGCACAGGTATAGATATTAGTTCAGGAGCAATTAGCACAGTAGATAGTGAAATAGTTCACGATAGTTTAAGTGGGTTTGTTTCAAACGAACACATCGATCACTCAGGTGTAAGTATTGTTGCAGGTTCTGGTTTGACTGGAGGTGGAAGTATTACCACAAGTAGAACACTGAATGTTGGAGCAGGTTCATACATTAATGTAAATGCAAACGACATAGAGGTAGATGCTACCACAACAAATACAGCAAGTAAGGTTGTTGCTAGAGACTCCTCAGGTAACTTTGCCGCAGGAACTATTACAGCAACAGCAACACAGGCCCAATATGCGGACTTGGCTGAGAAATACGTTGCAGATGCAGAATATGAACCAGGCACAGTGGTTGTATTTGGTGGAGATGCAGAAGTAACAGCATGTGAAGTTGTTGATCATCACGCAGTAGCAGGAGTGATATCTACAGATCCAGCATACTTAATGAACTCAGAATCAGATGGTGTTGAAGTAGCACTATGTGGTAGGGTTCCAGTTAAAGTAGTTGGACCAGTTGAGAAGGGTGATTTAATGGTAACATCAGACATTAAAGGTCATGCAAGATCAAACAACAATGCACCAGCAGGTAGAATCATTGGTAAAGCAATTGGTTCATCAGAAGGTGGAGAAGCAGTTATAGAAGTATTAGTAAACCTAATGTAATAACAATAATAAAACAAAAAGCAGGCTTCGGCCTGCTTTTTTTTGATAAATAAAAGTAACTAAATAAATTCAGGAGAATACAATGGCACAAACAAAAGTTGCACCAATATTCGACGATAACGATACTTTTTTCATTGGTAAAACAGTAACACTAATTGAAATTACATACCCAGCAAACGTTACATCAAAAACAGGACCAGAGTCTGCAATCCAAAAATGTCATGAGGCTATAATGGGAGCAGGATTTAATATCCTTGGTTATGGTAAATTAACGAGCACTGGTTCAGTCCAAGCAATGATGATTGAAGGTGAATATGGAACAGATACATATGATGGTTCTAGTTCAGAAACACTAGCAGTTCACTTAGAAGATGTAATTCAAGCATTAGGCACAGTAGATGGAGTCAACCATGGTTCTACAACTGTATTGGCTAAAGCATTTGATTTAGTATAATATATCGTCTTAAAAATTTAAAGCACTCTTCGGAGTGCTTTTTTTTTGATCTGCATTTGATAAATACTAGTGTAAGAGTAACATACACAGACACACGAATATAAAAACAACATAAAAACAGAGTGTGCAGATGAAAGAGATATTTCAACTTATAGCGGAAGTAGGGTTACCAATTGCCGGAGCATTAGCAATGGGAGCCTTTATTTTCATAATTATTAAGCAATTAATGGCTGGCGTCGTCGGCCAAGTAAAAACCTTAACAGGGTTTTGTAAATCCCTACAAACTCGTGGAAGAGTAATGAGTAACGAGATGATCAAAATTGATCTACTTGTAAGTAGTGCTTTGGATTTAAAACCTGATATAGAAAGAGTTGCTCGTGCAGAAAATTTTGTCGAAGATGGCAAAGTTGATGTGAGAAGAGATTAATGGCTGATAAAAAATACAAGCAAATACAAGCAGGACAAGATTGGAGTGATCCAGATACATGGTATGGACTCATTGTTGTGGTTTTAATGGTAGCAGGATTTTTATCCCTTGCTTATTATCATAGAGGTCCAGCATGGATGTAGCAAAGTTAATCGCAGATTTTGGATTTCCTGTAGTTGCAGTTGTAGGATTAGGATATTTCATATACTATGTTTGGAAGTATATCAATAACGATATAAAACCAGAACTTAGTAAAATGCACATGGAGTTGATAAGAGTTATAGATCAATTTAGAATGCTAGATCAAGATCTTATAAGATTACAACAAAAAGTAAATGTTGTTTTAGAGTATCGAGAAAGACAACAAGTCTTAGAAGATGCAAAAGAAAAAGAGGCTCTTAAACAAGTAGAAGAGCAAAATAGGAAAAAGAAATGAAATTAATTTTACCAATATCGTTTGTAATGCTAATGTTTAGTTTTAGCAGTTATGCAGACGAAATAAAATTCAAATTCAAAAATCCTAGTTTTAGTGGTGTCGGAACTGGTGCTCATTATTTAACTATTGAGAACCAAGAGAAAAGCAGACGAGATAAAATTAAGTCAGATATAGAAGAAGCATTAAGACGTGCAGAAAGAGAAGATCAAAATAGCACTATTAATAAATTTATTAGAAATTTAGAAAGTAGAATTTATTCACAAATTTCTAAAGGATTGGTTGATAGTATGTTTTGTGATCCAGCAACAGTAGTTGAATGCACGGGTGCAACAGAGGGTTCGTTCAGTATTGAAGGTAATACTGTTACTTATGTTGTAACAACTAATGCAGATGGATTAGAAGTTATAGTTATGACCATTGTAGATCCAGATGGAACTATTACAACAATAGAAATACCAATTGGAATAGGTCAAATATCGGGCGGTTAAATTGTATAAGAATCTGTTGATAGCACTGGTAGGTGTGTTGTATTTAAGTGGGTGTGCCAGCATTGCAATTCCTGGTGACGAAGCCTGTCAAACAGATTTTCTTGAATGTGTTGACGAACCAAAAAGAGTTGAATTACCCACATATAGAAAGTTAAGGTATTTGCCTCCCGCGGAGCAAATGCCAGTAGTTGCTGTTTATACATTTGGCGATGGAACAGGCCAAAGAAAAAGTCAAGATAATGTAGCAAGTTTTTCAACAGCAGTTACACAAGACGCAAAAAGTTTATTAATAGATGCTCTAAAGGCGGCAGGTTCTGGAGAGAATCCAAAAGGAACTTGGTTTAGAGTAGTTGAAAGAGGAACAGGGTTAGATAACCTTGTTAGAGAAAGACAAATAGTAAGAAGCACTCGTTCAGAAAAAGCAAAAGCAGAAGGACTGGACGAGTTTCAAGAACTTCAGCCTATGTTGTTTGCTGGAATGATATTAGAAGGTGGTGTTGTAGGATACGACACTAATATCGAAACAGGAGGCACAGGGGCGAGATATCTCGGTATTGGCACAACAAACCAGTATCGAAGGGACAGTATTGTGATTTCACTTCGTGCGGTAAGCACACTCACTGGCGAAGTGATTCTCAATGTTCAAACAAGTAAGACCGTGTTAAGTTCAGGTCAGGCAGGAGACGTATTTAGGTTTTTAGATATGGACACTAAATTACTTGAACTAGAAAGCGGAATGACACAGAATGAGAGTGTAACATGGGCAGTTAGATCAGCGATCGAAGCCGCTGTGTTGGCTCTTATTAAACAAGGTGATGAAAGAGGATATTGGAAGATTGTTTATCCGGAAGATTGGGACGAGCAGGTTGCCGCACAAGAACAGGCATACTGGATGAGTCTCAAAGATTCAGGCGTTCTTCCGGACGCGGAGGATGTTGATGCATTTTCCAACGATCCTAATTCTTTACCTCTTTGGAAGAGAATTCTTCTAAAATCAGAACCGGGCAATTCCGATTCTGAAACCATTAATGGAGAAAACGAATGAAGGCAATTAATTTTAGAAAATTAACATTTAGTGTCTTCGCTTTAGTAGGCCTAATGTCAGTGCCAGTTATTGCTGATGATAACGAAGTGTTATTAGATCAAGAAGGTGATAATCTTACATTGACAATTTTACAAGCAGGCTATGGTAACACATTATCAGGCGATGCAACTCAAGGATCCGATCTTACATTAACCGGTTCAAGTTTAATTTTGGATTTAATCCAAGACGGTAATAGTAACGATATGTTTGGTAGTTGGGTGCTTGATGGTAATGGCTCCAGTGTTCTTGATTTTTATTTCTTAGGTGATAGTAACATCTGGGATATGAACATAGGAGCATCAGGTAGTAGCGACTATGCAGATATGCTAGTCGATATACAAGGTGACGCAAACCTTTTTGATGTTGACATTGGCGGGAATGCTAGTGCGGAGTCTCTAAACTTTGATTTAGTTATACTTGGTGATAGAAATGATTTCGACTCATCATTTACAAATAGTAAAGTTTGGACTGCACAGCCACAAGGTGGTAACTGTGGAACAAATTGCACAGGCACAAGCAGTATGGCAGGTATTATTGTAGATGCCGATAACGTTGTTTGGAACTTTGACATAACAGGAGACGACAATGCTTTTGCAACAAAGCAAAGTGGTAACGATGGTCATAGTTTAACAGTTGTTTTAGACGGTAGTGACGGTGATTTCCAATTTACTCAGGAAATGACTACTACATGCCAATCCGCTTGTAAAGGTATAATAAACGTTGACATAGACAGTGAAAATGCTTCAGTTAGTATTAAACAGGGCGATTAATGTTGCTCTTGTTTTACTAATAGCATTTACAAGTAATCTGAGCGCCGCTGAAAATATTGGCGGCGTTTCGGAACAAAGCGGTAAACCTGGAAGTATAAAGCGAACTACTGGCGAAGAACTTACTGCACAACTTGACACAGGAATACAAAGTTACGACAATGTAGAAACTGAAAACGGTAGACTCAAGATCGAATTTGTAGACCAAACACAGATTAGTTTAACAGAACACACATTAGTAGAGATTACGGAGTATGTTTACGACCCGGATCCAAGCAAGAGCAAAATGGCTATGAATTTTGTAGCAGGAACGGCCCGAT
>MDTE01185917.1_pt1 | contig 20090 bp, 22 predicted proteins | sample 811231 | NCBI WGS metagenome assembly MDTE01 (sample SAMN05326651, study PRJNA326480) | marine metagenome | isolation source: seawater | place: Indian Ocean: Red Sea | collected 2010 | reverse complement strand
TGTAGTGCATGTCATACATATGAAAAAGGTGCTGCTGATAAAGTTGGTCCAAATTTATGGAATCTAATAAATAGACCACTTGCAAATGTTGATGGGTTTGCATATTCTAAAGCATTAAGTGATTTTGGAGGAGAATGGGGATACGAAGAATTAAGTCAATTTTTATACAAACCAAAACATTATATTGAAGGAACGAAGATGAATTTTTCAGGTTTAAAAAAATCTAATGACAGAGCAGACCTAATATTATTTTTGCGAGAACAGGCTGAAGAACCAGCGCCACTCCCTTAAGAATTTTTACTCTATGACCAATCAATATGATGAGTTTGTTGATTTTGCTAATGTTTTAGCAGATGCATCTGCTGAAATTATTAATAATTATTTTAGAAAAAAAATAAATATTGATAATAAAAAAGATGATACTCCTGTTACAATTGCAGATCAAAATACTGAATTAAAAATTCGTGAACTTATTTCAAAAAAATATCCATACCACGGCATTTTAGGTGAAGAGTATGGCAAAACACAAATAAAATCTGAATTTGTTTGGGTAATTGACCCTATAGATGGAACAAGAAGTTTTATTGCCGGTCATAAGGATTTCGGAACATTAATAGCTCTATTGCATAATAGTAAACCCGTCTTGGGAATTATAAATTGTCCCGCTCATCAAGAGAGATGGGTAGGTATTAAAGATGAAGAAACTAGATTAAATAACAAAATTATCAAAACTTCCTCAACTAAAAAAATTGAAGATGCATATCTTTTTACATCAGGGATATATTTCAATGAACCAATATTAAAAAAAGGCTATCAATTAATTAGAGATAAAAGTAAGTATTTTCGTTTGGGTGGTGACTGTTATATGTATGGGATGTTAGCCTCAGGTTTAATTGATATAGTAATTGAGGATACGCTAAAAGCTCATGATTATATGGCTTTAGTAAATGTTATAGAAGGAGCAGGGGGGGAAATAACAGATAAATTTGGAAATGATATAAATATTGAATCTGATGGAAGTCTAGTAGCTTCATGCAATCAAGAAATTCATAAAGATTTAATAAATATAATTAATACTTAAAAATAAATTTCTTTTTTTATTAAAACAAATTATATTATGTTGAATATATGAAAATATTTGGATTAATAATAATAATATATTTTGCTTCTATTGCTAATAGTTTTGCTAAGATTAACAAATCACATGCTATAGCGATGCATGGATCTGCTAAGTATGATAAAAACTTCATAAATGTTGAATACGTAAATCCAAATTCTCCCAAAGAAGGAAATATTGTAAGAAGTGCTTTTGGATCATATGACTCATTAAATCCATTTATTCTCAAGGGAACTTCTCCAGCAGGCATAGGTGCAATTTTTGAAACACTAACAACGGGGTCTAGCGATGAAGCTTTTACTGAATACGGTTTATTAGCAGCAACAATTGAATGGCCGGATGACAGATCTTGGGTAGCTTATACATTAAGACAAGAAGCAAGATGGCATGATGGAAAAAAAATCACTGCAGATGATGTTGTTTGGACTTTTAATACTTTAATGGAAAAAGGGCATCCTTTTTATAAATATTATTATGCAGATGTTGAAGAAGTTATAAAAGAAAGTGATATAAAAATTCGTTTTAACTTTAAAAATAACACAAACAAAGAACTTGTTCTAATTATTGGACAATTACCTGTTTTACCTAAACACTATTGGTCAAATAAAAATTTTGAAGAAACTTCTCTTGAAATACCAATTGGTAGTGGTCCTTATAAAATTAAATCTTTTGATGCTGGGAGATCAATTACTTATGAATTAGACAAAAATTATTGGGGTTTTCAAAACAATAATGTTCCTATCAAGGTTGGTAAAGATAATTTTGGTACCATTAGATATGATTACTATAGGGATCGAGGAGTAGAAAGAGAAGCTTTTAAATCTGGTGATATAGATTTTTTTTCTGAAAATAATTCAAAAGAATGGGCTACTTCTTATGAAATTAATGCAGTTAAAAATGGATTAATTAAAAAAGATCTTATATCTCATGAAAACCCTCAGGGTATGCAAGGTTTTGCTTTTAATATAAGAAAAGAAAAATTTAGAGATCGGCGCGTTAGAAAGGCTCTTTCATATATGTTTGATTTTGAATGGTCTAATAAAAATCTATTTTATGGTGCCTATAAAAGAACAGATAGTTATTTTGAAAATTCTGAACTGGCCTCCAGTGGGTTACCAACAAAAGATGAATTAAAATATTTAAATCCTTATATTGATGCACTACCGAAAGAAATATTTCATAGAGAATATACAAATATTATTACAGATGGTTCAGGATTCATAAGAAATGAAATTAAGCAAGCAACTCAATTGTTAAAAGAAGCTGGCTGGATATTAAATAATGGAAAACTTCAAAATGTAAATACAAAGGAATTTTTTAAATTTGAAATTTTACTATATTCTCCAGCTTTTGAACGTATCGTGTTTCCATTTAAAGATAATCTAGAAAAAATTGGAATAGAGGTCAATGTACGAACTATTGACAGTGCACAATATCAAAAAAGAATTGAAACTTTTGATTTTGACATGATTGTACAAACTTTTTCTCAATCTCTTTCTCCTGGCAATGAACAAAGAAATTTCTGGGGCTCGGATGCAGCTGATACAAATGGATCACGTAATGTTATTGGAATAAAAAACCCAGTTATTGATAGTTTGATAGAAAAATTAATTAATGCTAAAGATAGGGAAGAACTAATAACTATTACAAAAGCTTTAGATAGAGTTCTTCTATTCCACTATTATGTTATTCCTAATTGGCATATTTCTTCATATCGTGTGCTATATTGGGATTTTTTTGATCAACCCTCAATCAAGCCTAAATATTCTTTAGGATTTGATACTTGGTGGGTTAATCAAACAAAATTTGATCTAATTCAGTCACAAAGATCATCTAACTAATAGTTTAGAAGTTTTTTAATAAATAATATAATATCAACTTATGGGCTCATATCTTCTAAGAAGACTACTTTTAGTAATACCAACTTTGTTTGGTATAATGCTTATTAATTTTGCTGTTATACAAATAGTACCTGGTGGCCCTGTTGAACAGATGATTGCTCAGATGACTGGAACAGCAATTGAATCTACTGCAAGATTTTCAGGAAATTCAGAAGGTGAAGTAGGTCAAAATTTTAATATAGATAATTCTTCAAATAATGATTCCAAGTACAGAGGAGCTCAAGGACTAGATCCTGATATAATAAAAGAAATTGAAGAAATGTATGGGATGAATAAACCAGCCCATCAGCGTTTTTATGAAATGATGAAAAATTACTTAACTTTTGATTTTGGTGAAAGTTTTTTTCGAGATCAAAAAGTAGTTTCTTTAGTATTAGATAAAATGCCTGTATCAGTATCTTTAGGTTTGTGGACCACAATACTTGTATACTTAATATCAATACCGCTAGGTATAAGAAAAGCCGTAAAAGATGGGTCTAGATTTGACATAGTTTCAAGCTCAATTGTAACTATTGGTTATGCAATTCCAAATTTTTTATTTGCTGTAATTTTAATAGTTTTTTTTGCTGGAGGGAGATTTTATGATATTTTTCCACTTCGCGGATTAGTATCGGAGAACTTCAATGAGTTAAGTATTTTATCTCAAATTAAGGATTATTTTTGGCATTTAACTCTACCACTAATAGCTATGATTGTAAGTGGATTTGCAGGACTAACCTTTTTAACAAAAAATTCCTTTCTAGATCAAATAAATCAACAATATGTAGTCACAGCAAGGGCAAAAGGTTTAAGCGAAAGAAACGTTCTTTATGGTCATGTTTTTAGAAATGCAATGTTAATTGTTATTGCTGGGTTTCCCTCTGCTTTTATAGGTATTCTATTTTCAAGTTCATTATTCATTGAAGTTATTTTTTCTTTAGATGGTTTAGGTTTGTTAGGCTATGAGGCAGCTTTAACGCGAGATTATCCTGTAATTTTTGCAACCTTATATTTCTTTTCCTTACTTGGATTAATTATGGGTATAATTGGGGATTTTATGTATTCAATTATTGATCCCCGTATAGATTTTGAATCTAGAGAATAATGAAACTTTCACCTTTAAATAAAAGACGATTAGATAATTTTATTCAAAACAAAAGAGGTTTGTACTCCTTTTGGGTTTTTACGTTTTTATTTGTTGTGTCTTTATTTGCAGATTTTATAGCAAATGAGAAACCTTTATTAATCAAATATAATTCAAATATTTATTTTCCTATTTTTCAAAATTATCCTGAAACAACATTTGGAGGAGATTTCGAAACTGAAGCTGACTATAGGGATCCATATGTAATAGATTTAATAGAATCAAAGGGCTGGTTGATTATGCCTATAATACCTTATTCATATGATACTATAATTAGAAATATAGATTCTCCCGCGCCCTCTCCCCCTTCTCTTAAAAATTGGTTAGGAACAGATGATCAAGCTAGGGATGTTCTTGCAAGGTTAATTTATGGATTTAGAATTTCAATACTATTTGGGTTTACTCTTACTTTTTTTTCAATGATAATAGGTGTTTCAGCAGGAGCTATCCAAGGTTACTTTGGTGGCAAAACTGATTTATTCTTTCAAAGATTTATGGAAGTATGGTCAGCCGTTCCTACACTTTATATCTTGATAATTCTTGCAAGTGTAATTCAGCCAAATTTTTTATGGCTATTAATTATATTATTACTTTTTAGCTGGATGGGTTATGTAGGAGTTGTTCGAGCTGAATTCTTAAGAGCAAGAAATTTTGATTATATCAAAGCAGCTAAGGCTTTAGGAGTTTCAAATACTACTATAATGTTTAGACATTTGCTTCCTAATGCTACCGTAGCAACAGTTACATTTCTTCCTTTTAGTTTAAGTGCTTCAGTTACAGCTTTATCAGGACTTGATTTCCTTGGTTTCGGATTACCTCCAGGCTCAGCCTCATTAGGTGAAATGGTTAACCAAGGGAGAAATAATTTACAAGCTCCTTGGTTAGGCATAACTAGCTTTCTTACACTTGGCATGATGCTAGGTTTGTTGGTTTTTGTAGGAGAGGCAGTAAGAGATGCTCTCGATCCTAGAAAGGTTTTCAACTGAAATGAATAATATTATATCAATAAAAAAATTAAGTATTTCTTTTGATAAAAAAAACAATGTAGTTGACTCAGTTTCTTTTGATATACCAAAAGGCAAAACAGTTGCTTTAGTAGGAGAATCTGGTTCAGGAAAAACAATTACAGCTTTAAGTATATTAAAACTTCTTTCAAAATCTGCTTATTATCCTGAAGGTGAAATATTATTGAATAAAGAAAATATTTTAAACTACTCAGATTATCAAATGCAAAAAATAAGAGGTAAAAGAATATCAGCAATTTTTCAAGAACCGATGTCAAGTCTAAATCCCCTTCATACTATTGATAAACAAATATCTGAAATATTGTTAACACATTCTAAAATTTCTAAAAAAGAGGCTAGAAAAAAAACTATCGAATTATTACATGAAGTAGGGTTAGATAAAATTGCTGAAAGGACTAAAACTTACTCATATGAACTATCTGGGGGTCAAAGACAAAGAGTTATGATTGCAATGAGTATTGCTAATAATCCCGATCTATTAATAGCCGATGAACCTACAACTGCATTGGATGTAACAGTACAATTACAAATTTTAAATTTATTAAAAAAACTTCAAAAAAAATTAAATATGTCAATTTTATTTATTAGTCATGATTTAAGCGTAGTTAAACATATGGCAGATCAAATTTGTGTAATGAAAGATGGCAAAATAGTTGAAAAAAATACAACAGATCAAATATTTAATAATCCTCAAAATACCTATACAAAAAATTTAATTAGTTTGGAAAATCAAGTTCGCAAAAAAAATATTTTTTCTAAAAATGTTCTTGTTAGTGTAAATAATTTAAAAGTTTGGTATCCCATTAAGAAAGGTTTATTTAAAAAAACAGTTGATCACGTAAAAGCAATAAAAAAACTAAGCTTCGATTTACATGAAAAAGAAACAATTGGAATTGTTGGTGAATCAGGATCAGGAAAAACTTCTTTAGTCTTAGCAATATTAAAACTTATTGAATCAAAAGGTAAGATTTTAATTAAAAATGCTGAGTTATCTAAATTAAATGTAAGAGAAATTATCAATATAAGAAAAGATATTCAAATAGTTTTTCAAGATCCGTTTTCATCTTTGAGTCCTCGAATGACTGTACAGCAAATAGTATCAGAAGGTTTACACGTACACTATCCAAAATTATCATCAAATGAAAAAGAAACTAAAGTAAGATGTATTATTAATGAAGTGGGTATGGATTATGATCAAATTCATAATAGATTTCCACATGAATTTTCAGGTGGTCAAAGGCAACGTATAGCTATTGCAAGAGCTTTAATTTTAAATCCTAAAATATTAGTACTTGATGAACCTACTTCAGCTTTAGATGTAACAATTCAAAAACAAATAATTGATTTGCTAAATAATTTACAAAATAAATTTTTAATGAGTTATTTATTTATAAGTCACGATATGAAAGTAATTCGATCAGTTGCTGATAATGTATTAGTATTAAAAAATGGTGAATTGATAGAATATAATGAAGCTAATGCTATATTTAAAAATCCTCAATCTAATTATACAAAAACGCTATTAAGGTCAGTAACTTGATACAATTAATTTGAAAAAAATACTTTTGATAAATAAATTCCAGATGCAGAAGAAAAACCTGTTAAGAAACCACCCCATAACATATCAACTAAAACTACTGTTGAAGACCAGTCTTTAATTGTCGCCATATTAGTAAGGTTGTAAGTTCCATATGCCACTACACCAAATATAATACCTGTCCAAAAAGCCTGAAAAATAGAATCATTTACTATTGCAGGGTGAATAATAATTATGGTCAAGCCTACCATATAAATAATATAAAATAAAACAGCAGCCCACATAACAGGCTGATCATTCAATAAACCTCCTAAAGCTGGTCTATAAAGATACTTAACTGTTATAGAAAGCCAAATAACATCAATTATTAAAAAAATAATTGATACAAAAATAAAAGATGTAAATAAGGTTTTTGTCATGATCTATAATATATATTAGTTAATTAAACATTTTTTTTATAATTTTAACAAAAAATGCGACACATCTGTTGTTTTAGTAGCAAATCCAACCTCACAATATGCAAAATAATATTCCCACATCCTTTTGAATCTTTGATGGAAACCTTGTTTTGCAATTAAATGCCATGTATTTTGGAATTTTTTATTCCATTCATTTAATGTATTTGCATAAGAGTCGCCAAAATCATAAATTTTACATACTTCTAATCCTGAAAGATTTGACAGTTCAACTATTTGTTTTTTTGAAGGTAGCATCCCTCCAGGAAAGATATATTTTTGAATAAAATCTTGACTATTTTGATAAGATTTTTTTTGTTTTTCGTTTATTGTAATAATTTGAATATTTGCAATACCATTACTATTTAAACTGTGCTTAATTTTTTCGAAATAAATTGGCCAATACTTTTTTCCTACAGCTTCGAACATTTCAATTGATGAAATATAATCAAACCTTTCTTTAACATCTCTATAATCTTTAAGTTCAACTTTTACTTTTTCATTTAAGCCCTCTTGTTGTATAATTTGAGAAGTGTATTCAAAATGATTCTTTGAGTTAGTTATAGCCTTAATTTTTGAACCAAAGTTTTTAGCAACATATGAGGAAAAACCACCCCAGCCACATCCTATATCTAATAAAGTACTTTGTTCATTCAAATACATAGGCTCAACTATTTTCTTATACTTATTAATTTGAGCCTTAGAAAGGTCATCTTCTGGTAATAAATAAAAACCAGAAGAATAACTCATAGTTTTATCAAGCCATAATTCATAAAATTTATTTCCTAAATCATAATGATAACTGATATTTCTTTTGCTTTGTTTTTTTGTATTCTGATGAATATAATTATTAATTTTACTTAATAATCTATGCAGAAAATTTCCTTTTTTATATTTAAAAAAGAAAGATTCATTTTTACGTGAAAAAAATAACAAATTTTTTAAATCACTGGTAGAAAAATCTCCATCCATATAAGATTCGGCAAAACCTATAGAACCTTTGTTTAATATTTTTTTCAAAAATAAAAAATTATTAAACTTAATATCAGCTTTAATTCCTCTACTTTTTCCAAAAAACTCTGCCTTTTTTCCTGATGGAAAAGTCACTGCCAAATAACCATACTGTATTTGTTCAAAGAATTTATTCAACAATTTTTCAGCAGAATTATTAAAAAATTTATCAATATTTTTCATTTACAAATTACCTTCAAAAGAAATAGAATCTATTGGTTTTTTATTACGTGAATAGTATTTTCCACCTTTTAACAAAATTCTAAATGCTTGATAGTGAATACCAAATATAACTCTAAAGGTCATTAAAGGATTTTTGATAAATGATATAATTATTGTCGCACCTAAAAAATTTATTTTTTTTCCAATTTGGGAAGCCAAAAGAATTTTGTTATCTTGTTCATCAAATTGCTCTATTAATAAAGATAATTTTTTAGAAGGCTGTTTAAGAGAAAATTTATAATAACAATTCATTTTTATGAAAGGGGAAACGTAAAAAATCTTTTTGCATTTATGTTGGTAAATAGATCGATTTTGCAAGTATTTGTTTGCAAAACAATAAGTATGTTGTTCGTTATGAGTATTTTTTACCTCATATAAAACAGCAATTAATTTTCCTCCATCAAAGCAGTAAATTACAGACAATGGATTAAAAACATAACCTAATATTCTTGGGAAACAGAGAATGCTGAAACTAAGTTTTGTATATTTAATTGAATTTGCGCTTAAGACATCTGTAACAAATTCGTTTAAAGATCTATTATCTCTATAACCATGATCTTTTTCATAAAAAGAAAAAACATTGAATTTATTATAAGAAAAAAATTTTATATTTTTATCCAATGATTTTATTTCGTGATAATAAATGTATAGACTGGTTAAAGAATAACTAAATTTATATTTAAATGGAAAGAACCGTTGATGAGTTACTGTATTTGAAAACAAATTACTTTTAATATTATTCATTATATTTCAAATTGTAGTCTATTGTTAAAGTTCAATGGTCTATCCCAAGGTAAATCTACTCCTAACAAATTACTAATGTATGCTGCAGATTGAATACCATCTTCATGAAATCCATACCCACAATAACTGCCACAAAACCAAGTATTCATATTGCCTTGTATTTCATTGATTCGTCTTTGAGCCAATAATGTTTCTAAATCAAATACAGGATGTTCAAAAATTGTTTCATCATAATAATCATTTGGAACTTCAAAAGGATTAATGGATACAAAATAATTTTTTTTAGTATTTAAGTTTTGTAATAAATTCATCCAATAGGTAACAGAAAAAGTGTCTTCATCTTTACTTTGTCCAACAAAATTCCAGCTTGACCAAACTTTTTTTCGCCTAGGCATAAATTTATCATCTGAATGTAAATAGGCATAATTCCTAGAATAATTAAATTTAGATAATATTTCAGTTTCTTTACTTGTGGGATTATTTAATAAATTTAAAGCTTGATCTGCATGTGTTGCCAGAATGATTTTATCAACAATAAATTGTTCACCATTATTAAAAATTATTGTCACTTTATCATTTGTGCGCAAAATTTTTTTAATCTCCTTTTTGATTTCATATTTAAAAAAATTATTTGATATAATTTTTTTTATGTATTGATGACTGCCACCTTTAACGAATTTCCATTTTGGTCGATCGAAAAAATTAAAAAGATTGTGATTATTAAAAAAATTCACAAAAGAAACCAAAGGAAAGCTTTTTACTTTATTTTTATCACATGACCATACTGAAGAAATCATTGGATAAACATGATAATTTTTTATAAAATCAGAATAACCGTTACTGGTTAAGAATTCATCTATTGTATATTTTTCTAAATCATTGATATTTTCTAATTTTTTACAATATTTATAAATTTTAATTATATCTTTTATTAATAACCAAAAAGATAGTGAAAATAAATTTTTCCTTTGTGCAAATAATGATTTAGGGCGACTCCCATATTCAAATTCTGGATCTTTAATAGAGATTGAAAATGACATGTTAGATTCGCCAATATCAATTTTCAGATATTCAAAAAATTTTATTAAATCTGGATAATTTTTATTGTTAAATACAATGAAGCCCATATCAATATCATAATGGTTATCATTCTCTTCAATTATTTTAGTTCTAGTGTGTCCTCCTAAATAATTGTTTTTTTCATATAAGTGTACATCATACTTTTTAGATAAAAAATAACTTGCGCTTATACCGCTTATACCTGAGCCAATAATAGCTAATTTTTCTTTTTTCATTTAAACTAAATTTAAAAATATGCTTATAAACCCGTAAATTTTTTAATTAAATAAAAATAGATTGGGTAAGGTAGAATTCTCAATACCTTTAAAATATTTAAAAACAAAAAAGGGAATTTAATTTCAAATTTTTTTGATTTAACTAAACCTTTGTAAATTTTTTCAGCAGCAAAACTTGCTGGCTTAATAAAAGGCATTGGAAATGCATTTTTATTTGTTGATGTAGTCTTTATAAAACCTGGGTTAATAACACTCATTTTAATACCTATTGTATTGAAATCAAAATACAAGCTCTCTGCTAAATTAATTAGTCCAGCTTTAGTCATTCCGTACGCACCTGCGGTTGGTAAACCAGTATACCCAACAGGTGAAGAAACTATAGCTATATGCCCTTTCTTACGAATACTCATTTTCTTTTGAAGCGCATTTATACAATTTAGCGTTCCTTTAAGATTAACATCAATTAATAAATTATAATTTTCGATATCAAATTCTTGTGATCTATTTGGTGAATAAGCCGCAGCATTTAATAAGGCTAAATCAATAGGCGCTATTTTGCTTTCAATTTGTTCTACAACTTGATTTACCTCATCTGGTTTTGAAATATCACAAGCAATAGCGTGAATTTTTTTATTTTCAGAAGTTGTCTTTATTGTTTCCTCAGCTTTTTGAAGAGTATCAGAATTTCGTGAACTGATGATTACATTCCAATTATGTTTAGCAAATTTTTTTGCTGTTTCTAGGCCAATTCCTGATGATCCTCCTGTAATCCATATAGTTTTCATAATATTTTCTAACTATAATATAATCTTAAAATAATTTATTTAAAGATAAACTAGCGTTATTATTTCTTAACCGCCTGGTCGACCATATACAATATTTAAATTTAAATTAGTATTACTACTACTTGATCTAATATCGTAAGTATCTTTAGTTGATGTAGAAATCTCTCCCGACAATAATTTAAAACTCTCAAAGAAAATCAAAAGAAAAAATTTATAACTCATAAAGTTCTTTTGTATAGATTGTGTATTATTTATTATTTCACAATTAAATTTATTAATAAAATCTAATATAGTAATACTCTAAAATAGTTTAATTTTTAAATGAAAAAAATGTTGTTTATTCTATCTTACGTTTGTATTGGGTATCTAATCCTGGTTATTGCATTATTTATGTTTCAACGATCTTTCCTTTATTTCCCAGAACAAGGTCGGATTGATAGCAGTTATTTTCTAAATACAGAATTAGAAGAAATTTCTTTTCCTACTTCCGATGGGCTAGTCTTAAAATCTTGGATAAAAAAACCAAAATCTGAAGATGGATATACAATGTTAATTTTTCATGGAAATGGAGGACATGTTGGGCATAGAGTAAACAAATTTGAAACATTTATTAAAAAAGGCTATGGTTTATTTTTTTTAGAATACAGAGGTTACGCAAATAATCCCGGTAAGCCTTCAGAGCAAGGGTTATATAATGATGCGTTAGCAGCAATTGAATTTTTATCTAAACAGAATGTAAAATCTAATAAAATAATTCTTTATGGTGAGTCGTTGGGTTGTGGTATAGCAGTCAAATTATCAACTGAAGCAGAATTTGCAGCAACAATTTTGGAGTCACCCTATACTTCTATAAATGATGTTGCACAAAAGCATTATTGGTATTTACCTGCAAAATGGTTAGTTTTAGATAAATATAATATTATTAATATTATTCATAAAATCAAATCACCACTATTAATATTACACGGTGAAAATGATAATATAGTTAATATAAAATTTGGCAAAATAGTCTTTGAAGCAGCAAATCAACCAAAAGAGTCATTATTTATTCCAAATGCGGGTCACAATAATTTATTTGAATTTGGTGCTATAAAAAAGATATTTTCATTTTTAGAAAAGCAAAAAACTATTAAATATACTAAATAAATAATGTTAATATTAATTCAATTATTTGACACAGTCCATAAATCATATATGAATAATATGTTATGCCAGGATTTTTAGTCGCAACAACAATATTTATTGGAGTGATTCTGTTACCAGTAACAGGTCCATTTAAAGTTGTCGATACTCAAGAAAACTCAATAATTATAAAAGCTCTCGAAAAAAATTTTGACAAAGCTAATTTGCATGCAAAAATTTTTTGTGATGAGAAAGGAAAAATGCAAAAACTTAACGAGCAAGAAAGTAAGCAGTATATGGTGATTACTCACTTGCATGAATATAAATTTGATTGTATCAACAATTAATATGAAAAAAATTCTATCTTTTATTTTTATTATTTCTTTTTTTTTAGCTTCTCAAAATACTCAAGCCATTACTCCAACAACAAACTTTTCTGAGTCGTGTTTAAAAACTAATGAATTAACAGCAAAAGCGATAACTTGTTATAATGAAAATAGACCTCTTGAATCAATTGGTTTTTATTTTGGATGCTATAGAATGTTACAATATAGTATTTCAACAAAAAAGGATGGTAGAATCAAAACCTCACCTAAAAAACTGATATTTAATATTAATAGAATTTATTTCAGACCGCAATTTAATGATCACAAGCATTATATTGATAGGAAAACTCTTGATTTAAAAAATCCATTTGATGTCACTTTAGGGCAATGTAAAATTGAAAATAAACCTGAAGATATCAATAAATCTTTAGAAATAATTTTAAATGAAAATAAATCAAAAAATAAGTTATAGTTATTTAAAAAAGATTAAAAAATAAAAATAAATAACCCACAAAAAACAGCTAATCAAAGTCAAAAAAATAATAGCAAGCCCAACCAATGCATCTTGTTTAATTCGCTGTCTCCATTCTTTGCCTTTCTTAGATAAACTAAAAAATTGTAATGAGTAAGAATAAATTAAAACAAATATTGTTAATGCCGTTATAGCTATTGTGGTAAATAGAAAAATATACATACTCTAGAAAAATGTTATTTAATTTTTTTCTTCATAATTAGACAATTAGTCCAATGTGGTGAAGATAACTGGAATGAAACGCTATCCATTATTTGATTGATAAAAAATGTACCAAGTCCACCTGGTTTAATATCTTCGATATTTCTAGGTTTTATTTTTTCTGGAATTGCAGGCGTTCCATCATCTTCTACTGTAACAATAAATTCATTATCGCTGAAACGTAACTTGATAGCTATATCTCCTATTGTGTCTTTATATGCATGGCGTACTACGTTCTGACAAGCTTCATCAATAGCCAAGACCAACTCATCTTTATATTCATTAAGTCCTTCACATTGATCAATGTAATTTCTTACAAATTGTCTTATTTCCTTTAAATTCTCTGCAGTTGCCGCGATATCTAACCTAGTATCTTCCATTTATACTAACTTTTAACAAATAAAATAAAATTTTCCAGAAGAAGTTTTAATTTATTAGTAGATTAATAAATTTCTTGCTAATAAAATATATTAAAATATGTATTAATATTATTTCTTAATTATGAGCATAACGATAGATGAAATCAACAATGGGGTAATGGTCCGTATATCAGGTGAGGTCGATTTAAGTGTATCTCCAGAAGTTAAAGAAAAAATCTTAGAGCAAATAGAACTTCACAGAAAGGAAAATAATTTTTCAATACCTAAAACCGTTTATGCAGATTTATCAGAAGTTACTTACATAGACTCTTCTGGGATTGCCAGTTTAATATTTTCTCATCAACATGCAGCAAAATCTGGTGTAAATTTTTATTTATTTAAAACTAGTCCTGGAGTGCTTAAGGTGATTCAATTAGCGCGACTTGATAGTATATTTAAAATTGTAGATACAATTCAACAATAATATTAATTACCAACCACTTTTTGCATTGTTTGCATTAAGAGTCATTTGATCAGAGCCATCTGGTCTTTGAGAGTAAACTTTAAAACCTCCATCACTTGCTGATCCACCCGCAATACAGAAAATAAATTTTGGATCAGAAATATCAATTTGTTCTTTGCCTCCAAATAAATTTGTATTTATGGTTCTGTGATTACTCGAATTAGGAGTACATGAATTCCCTGAGTTTGTAGTATAATAAGTATTCAAAGCATTGCTTGCCTTATATTCCTCTTGCACCATATACATTGCTTGCATATTATTTTGAGCATCAGTTTTTTGCGCACCTGCAACATAGCCCACATATGATACGATTCCAACTGCAGCCAAAATTCCTATAATGCCAACGACAACAAGGAGTTCTATTAAAGAGAACCCCTTGTTATATAAAGAACGCGAAATCAATTATTTTATTTAAGGCTAATTATATCAACTAATGTTGTTGTGCCAGTTGCTGAGCAAGCTGTTTCATAGCAAGTTGAAATTTTTAAACTATCATTTCCGTCAGCTGCAATAAGTGTACAACCTACATTAGCATCAGTTATTGTACAACTACTCGTAGCTAAGTTAGAAGATGAATAAGGATTTTTAAATTTCTTACCTTGGAAGTGATTATTAAATGATGTTGCTGCAGCTGAAGCTTTACCAGCACCAACATTATTTGCACATGTAGCATTAGCACTTGATCCATTTGTTCCAACTAAACCCATTGTTGAACTTGCGCCTGTATCGCATTTTGTTTTTTCTGAATTAATAAATTTCACTATTGTTGAATGAGATGATTTAGAAGCATTCACTTTAGCAGAAGCAGTATATCCTGAATAAGCTACGATACCTACTGCCGCAAGAATACCTATAATTGCAACAACAACTAGTAACTCAATCAAACTGAATCCTTTTTCTTTCTTGTTAAACTTTTTCATTGCGTTCTCCTTATTATTACTTATCATTTATATAATATAGCTGTTAATACTTTGTTAATATTAGTAAAATCTTTTTTTGCAAGTACATTTATTATATCAAAAAGGCCTTAATGTGATCATTAAATTATAAAAAATATATATAATTTGTTAAAAACGCTATTTTAAAGGCCCTAAAGTCATAAAAGTCATATCATCTGCCAATTTTTCAGGATTGAATATTTTTTGCGTCATTATATTGTTAGTAGTTTCTTGAGCAGAATCAGCAATTGCATGCTTAATTTGTTTAATTAATCCCTTTTCTCCAAGCTCTTTTCCCTCTAACATTGTCTCAGGGAAACCATCAGTATATATAAAAAATCTCCCATTTGATAAATCTTTTTCTTCTTTTGTTAAATTGCTATCTAGCTCTGGTAAAATACCAATAGGCACACTAGTAGCAGAGAAAAGTTGCTCTTTACCTTCATCAGAAATGTAAATTGGAGGATTATGACCAATATTAAAAAATTCTACCTTTTTTGTTACTAAACTAAAACTTCCTACAACAGCAGTAATAAACAATCCTTGAAAATTCGTTGCTATACCATGATTTATTTTCTTTACTATTTCTTTAAGATCTTTTGTATTCATTACTTCTTGACGAAAAATTGATAAAGCATAAACCATTACAACAGACGCCTGAACTCCTTTGCCAGAAACATCTGCCAATATAAAATAACAAATTCCTTCATCTGACCTAATAAAATCATAAAAATCACCTGAGAGACCTTTTGCAGCTTTATTCATTACTCCTAAAGGAAATGAAGTATCTGTAACTTTGGGTAAAATGTGGTCTTGCAGTTTCCGTGCATCATCTAAATCTCTTACCATTTGAGCTCTTTGGGATTTTATTTGTTTTAAGTATTTTTCTGAGGCACTTACATGGTTAGTCATAGATTGCGCAATGCGCCCAAATTCATCTTGCGCATTGTGGGTTTTGCCTAAGAGATCTTTTGTTTCAATATTAAAATTAGAATGATTTTTATTGTAGTCATTTATTGCATTAATAATCATTTTCACAGGTCGACTTATTATAAGATAATTCGCTAAAATTAGGATTGATAATAAAAATATAAAAATACTAGAAATAATTAAAGTTATAGTTACTAATTCTTCATTCACAATTTTTGAAGGATAAAAATGATCATAGTATAAATTAAAGACTGAATTATTTTTTAATTCATTTGAAACTTTTGTACTTTCTTTTTTTATTATTGAACATTTTGGAACAGGCCAGGCTCCCAAAATTCTTTTTGAAATTGGTTCTTCAAATTCAGCACAAACAATAAATGGAATAGTTGACAAATATTTTAATTCATTTCGTAAATTTGAAGCTAGAGTTTTTCTTTCCTTTTCAGCATTCATAAATCTCCATCGCCACTCCTCTGCATATCGATTATCTGTATTGTTATTAATCGATGCTATTCTAAATACTAATTCATCAGTAATTGAATTCAAACGATGTTGATAATAAGAGTATGCTACAAAAAGTGCTAGTGGCAATAAAAATGCCACTAGCAATATTGTATATCTTACTAATATAAATCTTTTAAAAAAACCCATTCAAGCTGAATATATTAACTATAAATTCAAACTTACATTCCTAAGATTTTTTTAGTTGTTTCTCTATTGTCAACTGAAACATCAACAATTTTATAGTCACCGTTGGTTTCTTTAGCATAAAAATCAACTAAATGTTCATTTCCTTCGTCATCTACACCTGCTGTACACAAAAAGAAATTGCCTTCATGCGGAACATACATTGGATGAGCAGAAGAGAAATATAACCCATTGAGTTTATCTGATTTGGTATCAATATAAATCATCTTTCCATCTACAGAAATTTCTTCAATATATTTGTTCATTAAATCTTGAAGTTTTATTTTCATTTCAGCTGATACTTCATCAGCATAAACTTGACTTAAATTTAATAAGATTATTGTTACAATAACTCCAATATATTTAATCATAAGTATACCTCTACTAATTTATTTATAATTGTTTACTTTCTAACTGATTTGAACTCTTATGTTAATATAAAAGATCATAATAAATTAGTTATGTAAAAAAACTGTTAGTAAAATTTAAGAAAAAAACGAACGTTTCTTTTTAGTCTCTTTTTCAGGTTTTCCTGTATTTTCTATTACAGGTTCTTTTGCTTCAAACACTTGCTTTGAATTATTTAACCCTCCTTGGCTCATTGTTTTTTTAAGATGTGAGATTTTATCAATTAATTTTTGATCAGCATTAGTGCAGTGTAAATCTGAATAAACATTTGCACCTTCTTCAACTGAAACTACTTGATATCTAAGAGTTCCAACAACTGTTGCTGTTTTTTTTATTATAGCTTTGCCATTTACTTGAATACCACCGCTTACTGATCCATGTATCTCAACTTGATCACAAGTAACTGAACCTATAATTTCTGCAGAAGATCCTACAAAAATTACTTTCGCACGAATACTTGTTTCTACTTTTCCATATACTTCAATATAATCAGTATTGATATCAGATCCCTTAAAAGATGTACCACTTCCTATAACCATTTTATTTGGATTGTCTCCAACTCGATCATCTTTATGTAAAAAAACCTGTTTACCTTGATCAACAGGACTTTTTGCTAAAGTTTCTAATTTTGCTTCTTCAACCATAAATTTCTTAACCCGTACTACCAAATAACTTCGAATGCAATACTTCTATAAAAAAAATTATTATTTCTAAAATAGCTATTTTGGCGTGTTTCTTACAAAATTTATTGTATTAATCACAAATATCAATAATTGGTATATTGTGGCACCTCAGGAATTACAAATAATTATGGAACAGCAAATAGATACTTTGTGGGTACTGATTAGCGCTATACTTGTTTTTATAATGCAGGCAGGTTTTATGTGTTTAGAGGCAGGATTATCAAGAAAAAAAAATAATATTAATGTCGCTTTAAAGAATATTGCTGACTTTGGAGTTTCGGTTAGTGTTTTTTGGGCTATTGGATTTGGTATTATGTTTGGCTCTTCTATGAACGGATTTTTTGGCAAAGATAGCTTTTTTTTTGTTTCCAATAATGCGCTCAATCAAAGTTTTTTTGTTTTTCAAGCTATGTTTGTTGCAACAGCGGCATCTATTATCTCAGGCGTAGTAGCAGAGCGTTTAAAATTTTTTGGATATTTATATATAACTTTTATTACAGCTTTATTAATTTATCCCGTTGCAGGGCATTGGGCTTGGGCTGATTTAAATCGAGATCCTGCAATAGCCCTTACAAATTCTATGGGGTGGTTAGGTAAGATTGGATTTGTAGATTTTGCTGGTAGCACAATTGTTCATAGTGTTGGTGGTTGGATAGCTTTAAGTGCAGCATTAATTATCGGGCCTCGTTTTGGACGTTTTAAAAAAAATAATTCTGTACAAAAATTTAATGGCAGCAATCTTCCCTTAGCAGCTCTTGGAACATTAATATTATGGTTTGGTTGGTTTGGTTTTAATGGAGGAAGTAATGGGACTTTAGATGACACAGTTCCTTTGATACTGGTAAACACTTTTTTGTCTGCTGCAGCTGGCTTAATAGCAAGTTTAGTGTTTGGATATGTTGTATTAAAAAAAGTTGAATCACATTATATTATCAATGGTCCATTAGCAGGATTAGTATCTATTACAGCAGCTTGTCATGCTGTTGATCAACTTAGTGCTATTGTTATAGGTATTATAGGGGGTGTAATTGCAAGTTATGGTAATAGTATCTTAGAGAAATTTAAAGTTGATGATGTTGTGGGTGCAATACCCGTTCATCTATTTGCTGGTATTTGGGGTACTCTTGCTGTTGCATTATTTGGTGATTCTATTTTATTAGGAACTAATCTTAACACTTTTAGTCAATTAAAAGTTCAAGTTATTGGAATTATTTCTATAGGTTTTTATAGTTTTTGCATTTCATATATTTTGATTTTTATTATAAATCTTTTAATTCCTCTCAGAGTAAGTCGTGTTCAAGAAGAGTTAGGTTTAAATATAGTAGAGCATAATGCCTCAACCGATAATTACGAGCTTTTAAAAATATTAAAAAAACAAATGGAAACCAAAGATCTTTCATTGCGTGGTCCGCAGGATCCTTTTACTGATGCTGGACAAATAGGATTTTATTACAATAGAATTATGAAAGAATTAGAGGAAAGTAAGATTGAATTAGATAGATGGCGAAAGCGCATCTTAAGTGAAATTAATCTAGCAGCAGAAGTACAAAAAAGTCTTCTTCCTACAGTAAGTTTAGATCAATATCCTATAGCTGGAATTAATATACCACTAGGAGAAATTTCAGGAGATTTTTTTGATTACATTCCAATAAATAACAAACTTTATTTTACCCTTGGTGATGTCTCTGGAAAAGGTGTGAACGCTGGTATTGTTATGGCAAAGGCATCAACATTATTTAAAGTTTTTTCAAAAAATGAAATGAATCCACAAGAAATTTTGTTTGAAACAAATAATGAATTAGTAGAGACCTCTGTTCAAGGAATGTTTATTACTATGATTGTTGGTATTTATGACTTAAAAAATCAAACAATTACCTGGGCCAATGCAGGGCACCAACCTCCTTTAATCCGAAATGAAAGAGGTGAGTTTATAGAATACTCAGATGCAGGAATCCCTGTAGGAGTTATGAAACAAGAAACTTCTGATATTTTTACATCCACAACAATATCTTTAAAAGATAAGCGCATGTTTATTTTTACTGATGGAATTACAGAAGCTGTAAATAATAAAGGAGAAGAGTTAGGTGTAGAAGGAATAAAACAAATATTAGAGAAAAATAAAGGCCTTACCCCTAAAAGAGAAGTAGAAAAAACTGTTTTAACAAT
>MDTE01034959.1_pt1 | contig 20090 bp, 17 predicted proteins | sample 811231 | NCBI WGS metagenome assembly MDTE01 (sample SAMN05326651, study PRJNA326480) | marine metagenome | isolation source: seawater | place: Indian Ocean: Red Sea | collected 2010 | reverse complement strand
TTCATTCCGGTATGGCATGGTTTTTTGAGAGGTCATTAAGTAACTTAGCAGTGAGGATGGGCAAACTTCCGGGGAAAATAACCCCCCAATTGGCCTAGGCTGAGGCCATAGGAATATTCACTGTAAAAACGGAAGGATGACTTTTGGTTTGGACCCTAAGATAAAAATAGGATTAATCGGTTGTGGAGGGATGGCACGGAACCATCTTCGTCGAATGCTTGACGGTTTTCAAAACACCGACATTCTGGCTGTCAGCGAACCTTCAGATGAGGCTTATTCGGAAACGGCTAAGCTTTTCCGTGACAAGGGAAGAAAAGCGCCAGTTAATGTAAAGAACTTGTCTGACTTTTTGGAACATTACGCTTCTCAACTTGATGCTGTAATGATCATCACTCCGCATGCTTTACACTACACTCAAGCAGTAGCATGCCTGAGAGCTGGATTAGATGTGTTTATGGAAAAACCCATGGTTATGAATGCGGCTGAGGCGAAAGCTCTTATAAAAACCAGAGATGAAACCAAAAGATTGGTTGTTGTAGCGTTTCAAGGGAGCTTATCTCATCATGTCAGAAGAGCAGTTGGCTTGATAAAGGCTGGAGATATAGGAAAGGTTTCTAATATTTCCGGAAACATTTGGCAAAACTGGATGGACATGGGAGGTTGGCGTCAGCAGCCGGATGTCTCAGGAGGGGGTTTTCTTTTTGATAGTGGGGCCCATATGCTTAACACCATTTCTGATCTGGCCACCGAAGAATTCGAAACAGTATGGGCTGTAATATCAAATGAAGGTAGCCCCGTTGATATAACTGGAATGGTTATGGGAAGGTTGGTATCAGGCACGTTGGTGACAATAAACGCATGTGGAAACACTGTCCCTTCCTGTGCATCTGATATAAGAGTCTACGGGACTCATGGAATTCTGAGGACAGGTGCCTGGGGTGAGAGATTGCATGTTCTTCGGCAGCAGCCTAAGGATACTAAAGATCTTGAATTTGGGAGAGATGCAGGATGGGAGAAAATCCAAGTGCCAGAATCCAAGGGGGTTTGGCAAGAATTTTTGGATGTTAAATTTGGGTATGTTGAGAATCCGTCTCCTCCTGAACTTGGATTACGAATGGCACGTCTATGGGATGCTATTAAGGAATCTTCTGACAATTCAGGCCGTCCCGTTCATGTTTTGAAGTAAAAAAGGGTTCAGTTTATGTCAAATTTGGTTCGAGTAACTGTTTGGAATGAGTATCGCCATGAAAAGCTTGAGGATCATGTAGCTGAAATTTATCCCCGTGGTATGCATTCTGCGATTGGGGATTATCTCGAAGAAGAAGGATTTTCTGTTACTACTGCTACTCTGGATGAGCCGGAACATGGTTTGACTGAGGAGGTACTGGAACATACGGATGTTCTCACATGGTGGGGGCACATGGCACATAGAGAAGTGAGCGACGAGGTTGTTGAGAGGATTCATCAGAGAGTTCTGGATGGTATGGGCCTGATAGTGTTGCATTCGGGGCATTATTCGAAGATATTCAGAAAATTAATGGGAACGAGTTGCGGGTTATATTGGCGCACAGCCTCAGAGAGTGAACGCATATGGGTTGTGAATCCAGCACATCCCATAGCAGACGGATTAGGGGAATATTTTGAAATTCCACGTGAAGAGATGTATGGAGAACCTTTCGATATACCTGAACCAGACTCATTGGTCTTTGTTAGTTGGTTTGAAGGAGGGGAAGTATTTAGAAGCGGATGTTGCTATTTCAGAGGGCATGGGAAAGTGTTCTACTTCAGGCCAGGGGAGCAAATATATCCTACTTATCATCAACCAGAAGTGTTGCGAGTGATTTCAAACGCGGTTAAATGGGCTTCTCCTTCCAATGGTATTTCCCAACGCTCAACTAACCGACTTATGCCTGCTCCAAGAGAAGTGATTAATAGAACGATCCCTATTGAAAATCTAGGAGATAAAAGTCAGTCTAAGGAACGTTCCTCTACAAGTGCTTCCGATATGGAATCCTCTGGGTCTGGCAAGTAAATTTAACCCAATTTTAGGAAAAAATATTTATTTAAGGAGCTGCTATGTCAGATTTGCCGAGAGTTACTGTATGGAATGAAAATCGTCATGAAAAGCTTGATGAAGATGTGGCACGAATATACCCTGAAGGAATGCATGCCCCAATAGCGAAGCATCTTGAGGAGAATGGATTCTCGGTGAGAATAGCTACGTTAGATGATCCTCAACACGGTTTAACCGAAGAGGTACTCGAACAAACAGATGTCCTAACGTGGTGGGGACACAAAGCTCATTTTGAGGTTGATGATGAGGTGGTAGAACGGGTTCATCGAAGAGTTATGGATGGAATGGGTATGGTGTTTCTACATTCGGGGCATTACTCGAAAATATTCAGGAAATTGATGGGGACAACCGGTGGCCTGCATTGGCGCACATCGGGGGAAAAAGAACGAATATGGGTAGTTAATCCTGCTCATCCTATTGCGGAGGGTTTGGGCGAATATTTTGAAATATCCCAAGAAGAAATGTATGGAGAGCCTTTTGGTATTCCGGAGCCAGATTCTCTGGTATTTATTAGCTGGTTTGAGGGAGGGGAAGTCTTTCGGAGTGGGTGTTGTTACTACAGGGGTCGCGGTAAAATATTTTACTTTAGACCCGGGGAACAGATATATCCAACTTACTTTCATCCTAAGGTTTTGCATGTTATAAAAAACGCTGCTAAATGGGCCGCTCCCAGTGACGGGATAATAGATAGATCTTCATCACAAGGTCAGGTTGATCCCTATAAGATTGACTTGATAAATCGTCCTGAAGGAATAAAGTGGGGCACTCAGGATTAATATCACAATAGTGCGCATCATTGTGTTAAAGGAAAGTTGAGGTAATAGCATGGATAGAAAAATCAAAATGGGTATGGTTGGTGGAGGAAGAGATGCCTTTATCGGTCCAGTTCATAGGATGGCCGCTCAAATGGACAATAAGATAGAACTGGTGGCAGGAGCATTTAGTAGTACCCCAGAAAAATCTCGATTGAGTGGACGGGATTTATTATTGGCTGAAAATAGAATTTATGATGATTACATCCAAATGTTTCAACGAGAAAAAGAATTACCTGAGGGTGAAAGGATTGATTTTGTGTCAATTGTTACGCCCAATAACTCTCATTATCCCATTGCAAAAGAGGCTTTGTTATCAGGGTTTCATGTGGTCTGCGACAAACCAATGACGATGAATCTTGATGAAGCGATGGCTCTTAACAAGGAAGTGAATGATTCCGGTCTTATTTTTTGTTTAACGCACAATTACACAGGCTATCCAATGGTAAAGGAAGCGCGCCAAATTGTTATGAACGGGGATATAGGTATGATTCGCAAGGCCGTTGTTGAATATCCTCAAGGTTGGCTAGCCGACGCATTGGAAAATACTGGGAATAAGCAAGCAGCGTGGCGTTCGGATCCTGTTTTTGCAGGTGCCTCCTCGTGTATGGGAGATATAGGGACTCACTGTGCCAATCTAGTTGAATACATAACAAATCTTTCTATTACAGAGATTTGTGGTGATTTAACTACATTTGTGCCGGGAAGAAAGTTAGATGATGATGGAAGTGTACTATTGAGGTTCGACAGTGGTGCGAGGGGGATATTGTGGGCTAGCCAAGTGGCGATCGGTATGGAAAACGGTTTGAACATAAGAATTTATGGTGAAAAAGGTACATTGGAATGGACACAGGAAGAACCTAATAGTCTTTGGGTGAGATGGTCAGATAAGCCAGTCGAAATTCGTAGAACAGCAACTGATTTCGTAGGCAGTGCTGCCTCTTCCAACGTACGTTTGCCAGCAGGGCACCCTGAAGGGTATATCGAAGCTTTTGCAAATATTTACAGGGCCTTTGCTGAGGATCTATCGGGGATTATTGACGGAAGTGACGATCATAACCCCTCAAAGGACTATCCGGGATCAAAAGACGGTTTACGTGGGATGTCTTTTTTGGATGCTGTTGTTAGAAGCAGAGCCAGTGATTACAAATGGATTTCCTTGAACTAATCAAATTCAACATGCTGATGCCATTGGAATTGCCTAAACGGACTAAAAGTGGAGTGTCAAATGGACATTAACCAGATTGTGATCGTAAAGCCAGGTCATGTTGAACTTCAAAAATCGACTTTGGCGGAAGAACTAGAACCATTCGACGTTCTAGTCAAAACGGAGCACTCAATAGTTAGTGCTGGTACCGAAGGTTCTAGCTTTACCGGCCTTATTGATGAGGTTGAGAAATATTTCAATCGTCCATATCCGAGTAAAACGGGTTATGGAAATCTTGGAGAGGTGATTTCCGTAGGTGATTCGGTAACAATGTGTAAACCGGGTGATAGGGTACTAAGTTTTTCCTCTCATGCAAGCCACGTCAAGGCGGACTCGTCTAGAATGGCTCTGCCTGTACCAAAAGATGGAGATCCATTGGATTTAGTTTTTGCACGTATGGCAGGAGTGAGTATGAGCGCACTTCGCTCATCCACTGTTCAACCTGGTGATACTGTCCTGGTGATTGGGATGGGGCTTGTGGGAAACTTCGCCGCCCAAATATTTCAACTGTCTGGGGCAAATGTAATGGTTGCAGATATATCCGATCTAAGACTTGAAAAAGCACGAGAATGCGGGATCTCAAACACTTTAAATAATGATAAACATGATTTGGAAGAGGCGGTGATGAATTGGACTGATGGTCAAGGTGCCCGTATTGTCGTGGAGGCCATAGGTATCAGTGAGCTGATCGCTCAGCCCGCCTCCATTACTAGTAAACACGGGGAACTTATCTTACTGGGAACACCAAGAGCCCACGCAGTATTTGATGCTACAGCAATGCTCTTGGATATACATATGAGGGCGATAAAGATGATTGGAGCTTTGGAATGGACCTGGCCTCAAAATCCGGTTCAACGAACCAGAGATATTACTGCAAATTACAAATTGCTTGTAGATTGGATTTATAGTGGGAAATTACTTACCCGTCCGTTGCTAACTCACGTTGCAAAACCGGGGGAATGTCAAGATATTTACGAAGGTCTCACTGGAAACAAAAATGAATACATGAGTGCGGTCTTTGATTGGACTTAAAATCCGCTTCTCGGTAAGAGATTGATTAATGGGAAAAGCTCACTCCTACGTAGTTTAGGAACCGTTGGCCCACCCTCCATCGATAACATGTGCCTGTCCCGTAGTGAATGCGCTTGCATCGGACGATAAGTACAAAGCTAGAGAGGCTATCTCATCAGCTTCGCCCACCCTCCCCATTGGTTGGCGGTTGATAAAATTAGAATGTGCTTTTTCGTAATCGCCAGTATCCCTAAGTCTCTGATGCATTGATGGAGTATTTACTGTGCCCGGGCATATGCAATTACAACGTATGCCATTCTTAACGAAGTCCCTGGCAACAGATTTGGTCAGTCCGATTACCGCTGCTTTTGTTGTCCCATAAATGAACCGGTCAGGGGCGGCCAGTATGGATGAAGCAACTGAAGAAATATTGACAATTGATCCTTTTCCCTTTTTCAACATGCCCGGGATAGCAGCCTGGATTCCGTGAAACATAGCTTTGACGTTTAAATCGACTGCAAAAGAAAATTCTTCATCGGTAGCGTCTAATATATTGCCATGGTTAACGATTCCCGCACAATTAACCAGTACATCTGGATTGGCTTTTTTTATCATGGATTGAAACTTTTTCTTGTCCGTCACGTCCAACTGATAGGTTTCTGCGCCCTGTAGTCCGTCTAATAATTGCAAGTTAATATCTGTAGCGGTTATAGAAGCGCCTTCAGAAATAAATCTTTCCGCGATAGCACGTCCAATTCCTTGTCCAGCTGCTGTTATAAAGATTTCCTTGCCGTTTAATTCCATATGTTATCCCGTTTGAGCCTATTTAACTCCATGTTCTGTCATGTGAATCGAGATCGTTCCACTCATCAGTGGGTTCAAACAGACCTCCCGGATATATGGACATATTATCGGAGGGTACTGCCAAGTGTTCTGCGATTGCTTCTTCATTTAATTCTATACCAAGACCAGGTGCATCAGGTATGGATATTGAACCATTGTGAACTATCTGCCCGTTCATTCCTTCAACGAGGTCATCCCACCAGGGTAAGTCCACCGAGTGCATTTCTAGAGCTAGAAAATTATCGATTGCTGCCGCGCAATGAGCATTTGCCATTGCTACGACCGGTGATCCTGCCTGATGGAGGGCTATTGCTATCCCGGATTCATAACAATAATCGGCGATTTTTTTGGTTTCCATGATTCCCCCTGAAGTTGCAAGGTCAGGGTGCATTATGGAAACTGCTTTGGCTTCGACTAGAGGTTCAAACCCCTCCTTCATATATATATCTTCCCCAGTGCAAACAGGAGTTTCGACTGAATCCTTTAGTCGTTTCCACTGATCTACGTATTGCCACGGTATCATGTCTTCGTACCAGGCTAACGTATATTTATCCAAAGCTTTTCCAATCCTTATACAGTTCTCCACTCCCATATGACCGAAATGGTCGGAGGCTATAGGGACTTCATACCCCACTACATCTCTCACAGTTTCAACATAATTACATAATTCATCTATCCCTTGATCTGTTACCTGTATTCCCGTGAACGGGTGCATCACAGTAGCTGATTCCTGTATTTCTTTTTGATTTACCACACCACCTTTTCGGGATGCGGCTATTTGTACTCCAATATCCATTTTCAGGAATTCGAACCCTTTATCCAGTCGGCTTTTCAACAAAAGTCCCATTTCTTTTGGATCTTCCTTGGAAGGGGTATCTGCATAGCATTTTACTGTGTCTCTATACTTGCCGCCGACCAACATATAACAAGGGACTCCCCATGCTTTACCTGCGAGATCCATTAAGGCCATCTCTACCCCACAAACTCCTCCTCCTAGCCTGCCGTGACCACCAAATTGCTTTAATTTTCGGATCAGTCTGTCGACGTCGCAAGGATTCTCTCCGAGCAATCGACTTTTTAACATCAGAGCGTAACGGGCGCTGGCACCATCCCTGACTTCTCCCAGTCCTACAATGTCTTGATTTGTGTAGATCTTGATAATAGGCCATCGCCATCCACCATGACCTATCACTGCTATTCTCATATCAGTTATTTTCAGATCCGATGGGTTGGAATGGGTGTTAAATGCGCTAGTATTGATCAATTTGTATACCTGCTATTGATAATCTGATTTCTTTAACTGTTTGATTTTTTGGTTTTCCAGTTGGCGAAATCTTTTTCCATTAGTTCAGAAAATGGCCGATCAACTTCGCCTGGAGTGTAAACACCCTCACTTATGCGGATTTGTCCGAATTCATCTCGCAGCCTTATTTCCTCGGATGTTTCTACTACCTCCTTGGCGAGATGAGGAGGTATAAATATCACTCCTGTTATTGTGCCCAAAACAACGTCTCCAGGAAGACAAGTTGCTTCCCCAATACGGGTTATTCCATTGATTTCTGACAAGGTGACGTCAGCTATGGCACTCGGGTCGTATCCTTTGACAAAGGCGTTAAATTGTTCAAACCCCATGATACCTTGAGTGTCTCGTATGCCACCATCGACAACCATACCTCTCCCTGTGTTGGTCATTATGGCTGTCGCGAGATTGTCTCCAGCGAAAGTTCCGTCACGTACTTTGCCGAATAGGTCGACGATAATCACATCGTTTTCAACTAACTCATCGATGACCCAGGAGTTTTGCCCACCAATACGACCCTCTGTTTCAATGAGACTATTTATAGATTCCTCTAGATCTACTCTCGAGGGGACAAACCGACATGTTACTGCTCTTCCCACCAATACTTTATGTGGGTGTAATATTTTCCAGTCAGCAGCGAAGCTATGATGATATCCGTGAGTTTTGAGAACTCCCCAAGCTTCTTCAGTGGTAACCGCTTCCATTCTTTGTAATATGTCGTCTTCTACAAGAGGTCTACCGTTTGGATCCCGTGGTCCGATCCATTGATTTGTGAGGTGTCTAATATTTTCCGGGTTTGTTAAATTCATGTTTTTCCTATTTAAAATTGTCTTTGGGTACTCACGAAAATGATGTCAGTATACTAATGATTATTACTGATGTTAAATCTTTTTGTGCAAGTGATTCCTATAACTAGTTTATTAATACTGTAGAATCTTTAAAGTTAAGTTATCCCTGCGACATTTTTATGTTTTCTTATGTAAGCCGGTGGCCTCAAACAAACAAGGAGAGTTTTTGCCTAAATTAGGAAGCCGTTTCAATGTATTGAGGACAACTCGGATTTTGATCAATGGTTTTTGAAAGTTTACGGAGAAAAAAGAATGAAGTTTTTTATGGGTGGTGGGTGGTAGCTGCCTGTAGTCTCGTAAATGCTTTTGGTGGTGGGGTGTATTTTTATGGATTCTCTGTATTCTTTTTACCAATTAAAGAAGCCTTGAAAATAAGTAGCGCTTCTACTTCCTTGATCTTTTCACTCTCTCGAGCAGAAGGGGCTCTGGAAGGGCCATTAGCAGGGTATTTAATAGATCGATTCGGGCCACGCAAAATACTAACGATTGGAGCCATAATCGTTGCTGTGGGTTACGTTTTACTCAGCCAAGTTAATAGCTTTATTTGGTTTCTAATCATTTATCTTGGGATTTTGTCACTGGCATTCAATGCATCTTTTTCGGGTTCCACAATGGCGGTGGTGAATAATTGGTTTGTTAGGCGTAAAGGGCTGACTATGGCGATTTCGATTGCCGCTTACAGCTTGGGCGGATCTATCTTTGCTCCTTTGTTGGCGATTGGGATTCAGAATATTGGATGGCGAGGTACTATGGTGTTAACTGGGATTATGGTCGCGGCCGTCGTAATTCCCTTTGCACAATTATTGCGTCCTTCACCTGAATCAATGGGGTTGTTGCCAGATGGAGACGTACCTGTCGAGGATGCTTCTTCGGATGTTGCAGCTAAGGGAAGATTGGATGAAGCTAATGATTTTACGGTTGGTGAAGCTTTAAAGACTAGTTCGTATTGGTTGTTGGCGGTGGGGACCATGCTGCGTACTGGAACTCTCGGCACACTTATCGTGCATTTCGTGCCGATGATGGTTTGGAAAGGTCATTCAGAACAAACTGCAGCTGTGATGTTGGGAATGATGGCCTTTTTGAGTATACCAACCAGGATAGGTATTGGTTATTTGGGAGATAGCTGGTCACGGACTAAGATATTATCAGGTGGTATGGCTTTGGGCGCTTTATGTTTAATCTTGTTGCAAAACGCCAACACTCTGTTGATACTCTGGGTCTTTATATCCATATTTTCTTTTGTTGAGGGATTGAGCGCCTTGAACTGGGCATTAGTTGGTGATTTCTTCGGGAGGAAGAGGTTCGCTACCCTTCGTGGGATACTTAGTCTTGTCTACAGTTGGGGGATGATATTCATGCCAGTGATTGCTGGGACAATTTATGACAGAACGGACAGTTATAACATCGTGATATGGATTTTTATGGCTATGTACGTGGTTGGGGCTATTATTTTCTTGATAATTCGCAAACCCACACTCCCAGCCAGACAAATAAATCTTACTCAGTAAAATTTTTATTTGAGGTGTTTAAAATATGGGACCTAAAAAGCCAAACGTAATATATATTCTAGCTGACGATATGGGGTATGGGGATATTGCTTGCAATAATCCAAACTCCAAGATACCCACACCAAACTTGGATCGAATGGCAAGTATGGGACTTCGATTCGCCGATGCTCACGCCGGGTCGAGTGTATGCACTCCTAGCAGGTACAACATACTGACAGGTGATTATGTTTGGAGGTCGAGATTAAAAAATGGGATAGTTTGGGAATGGGATGGTCCCGTTATAGGTGAAGATCAGGTCACAGTTGCGAGTTTTCTTAAAAGTAACGGCTATGAAACAGCGTGTTTTGGTAAATGGCATTTGGGATGGGATTGGCCAACCATTGATGGTAGCCATCCAAATGACACGTTGGAATATGGTAGTCGCAACGCGGATAAGAGGAGGGATTTTGGTATTTCAAATATTGACTATGAAAAGCCTATTTCGGGTGGGCCGATTGACAAAGGATTTGACTCGTATTTTGGAGTTGATGTTCCAAATTTTCCTCCTTACACATGGTTTGAAGATGATCGATTAACGGATATACCTACTGTAAACAAACCTGCTGAGTTATATGGAAACTCAGGTTTAGCGCAACCTGGATGGGAATTGGAGAACATGATTCCAGAGTTCACCCGTCGTGTAGTGAGCTTCATAGAATCTAAGGAATCCCGCGCGGGAACAACTCTCCATAAGCCCTTTTTTCTTTATTTCCCGCTGACTTCTCCTCATTCTCCTGTTGTACCCAACAAGTCTTTTCAAGGCCTAAGTGGCGCTGGAAACTACGGTGATTTTGTTTGCGAGGTTGACTGGGTTGTTGGACAGGTTATAGATGCGCTTGCAAGGACTGGATTAACAGAGGATACATTGTTGATATTCACTAGTGACAATGGACCGGAAGGGCGCACCCCAGACGATGAAGGCGTATATGAAAGAATCCAGACGTATGACCATTTTAGTATGGGAAATTTTAGAGGTATAAAAAGGGACTTATGGGAAGCTGGCCACAGGGTTCCTTTTTTGGCCTGTTGGCCTGGAGTAGTTGAACCCGGTGGGGTATGCGATGAACTTGTTGGGTTGGGTGATTTACTCGCAACGTGTGCTGATATATTGGGCAAGACTTTACCGGTAGAGGTGGGTAAAGACAGCATTAGCATGTTGCCCTTACTGACCGGAGAAACCGCAATAAAAAAAAGGGAATATGCGATACACCACAGCATGTCTGGTAAATTCGCGGTTCGAAAAGGAAAATGGGTTTTACTGAATACTGCAAATGGGGGAGACAATGAGGAACCACAGTGGTTCAAGGAATTGCGTGGTTACAAGGATAATGATGCTCCTGGAGAATTATATGATCTGAGTTCAGATATATTGGAGTCAAATAATTTGTATTTCCAACATAAAGATGTAAGCAAGGAGCTCCATGACATATTACTGGAGGCATTGGAAGGGTCTGGTGTTGAATCCCATTTTGTCGGGGATGTTGAACCGATAGCTTAGTTACAGTCTGTTTTGGCAGGGGTGGCAGGGATCGAACCCACGACCTTTGGTTTTGGAGACCAACGCTCTACCAACTGAGCTACACCCCTGTGATGTTAGTCAGTACCGAATTGTATCAAAAACAGAGCCTTTTTGAGATGGTAAAAAAAGCCTTAAATGTAAAGCATTGAAATTTCGGCTACGGTGATCATTTCCATAATCCGAGGTTTAGGTATGAAATCTATGGAAATAATCATACCTTCATTTTCCTGTTCGTATGTTTTCTACCTATTCTTGCTGCTTCAATGCTTTGGCCAGCTATAATCCGTGCTCCCGAATCGATGACTTCAATGATATTGTCGGGTGTGCCACTTTCTAAAAACTTGATACCATTCTTGTCACATGCATTTTTGACCCTTATCGATGCTTCCTTGATTCGCGGGTCTGGTGGGGCGCCTTGAATCCTTTTTATCTTCATCGACATTGACATATCGCCAGGTCCCATTTCAGCAAACCCGATACCGGGTACGCTAAGGATTTGTTCACAATTATTTAACCCTTCGAGAGTTTCTATTTTTAGACCAAGTAGTAGTTCTCCGTGTTTATTTAATGGCCAAGGGTCAGCTTTTTGCATGTATTCACTTGGATCTTCCAGACCCCATTTCAATTTTGCAAGAAATTCGGAGCCTACTCCTCTGGTTCCTTCTTTCAACCCGTAACCAACACCCACATCGTTGAGTTTGTATCGACAAGCTTCTACAAACGCTGCGACCCCTTCAGGTGATGAGGCCTCGCATAGTAATATTCCATGAACTCCTCTTGCAAGAATTTGGCGGATCTGCCAGGAGTTGTACCTAATAATTTCGGCGCTTTCTCCTTGGACTGGCAGTTCTACAATGACAGTAGGAGTGACATGTCCCGACATAGTAGGACCACCGTCAATTAATCCGTCCATATAGGCTTCCAATCCAGCCATGTCAAAGGGTCCGTGTTCCATTCCTATGTTTATATAATCAGCCCATGTCTTTGCATCTTTTTTTCCTTGCTCAAAAGTTAGAAAGTTTCTTGTATGGGAGTGTAAACCGGTGTAGTAAACAGGTTGATCGTCTTCTAGTAACTCTATTGCTCTGTTAATTCTTTTTGCCATGTTGGATTTCCTTTTACCACTGCATATGGTTAATTTGGATCAGAGCAATCAGACGTAAAACCACAATTAGTGCAAATGCTTTTACATTTAAGCTGCATTATTTGTGCCCCACAAATGAGGCAGCGAGATGTGCGTTCTTTAGAATTGTCCATATTAACTCCAGATTGATAAATTAGTTCTTTTACAATACATAAAATGCAACCGATCACCATAGGGTGGATACGGTCATTGTTTTGGCTTTTTGTTCAAATGTTAATAGGAGTTCGAGCCTGAATTCAGTGAGGAAAGGAGAGGCGGCCTATAAGCCGAGTTTTGTACTTTGATATTCAAAGCGGCGACCATCTATCTAGCCCATTCGTTGCCGAAAGGGTCGAGCAGCCAACCCGGGTAAGGTCCGGTTACCTATTTACCCCTATTAGGCCTTGCACTAGATGGGGTTTGCCTTGACCTACAATGTCTCCATTGCAGCGGTGAGCTCTTACCTCACCTTTTCACCCTTACTGTAATTACAGCGGTATATTTCTGTGGCACTTTCCGTCGGGTTTCCCCGCCCCGCAGTTAACGGGCATCTTTCCGGTAGAGCTCGGACTTTCCTCTGGAAAATTACATCTTCCAGCGGCCGCCCAGCCACCTCAACCTTGGAAATAGTTTACCACTAGTGGCCTAATTAAATAATTGTTGTGGTTATTTTTAAAACCTTAATTTAACAGAACGTTTACGCACGTCTATTTTGTAAATATATTCATTTAGAAATGAATGTTGTTCGACGAAGTCTTTTTGATCCCAATTGTTAATAAATGTTTGACATTTTTCGGGAGGTATACTGATGAAAGCTCCCCGACGGGATTCGTCCAGTTCATCTAAATACAATGCTAATCTTTCTATTACTGACTGCCCTTGCGAGGTCTTTTTCATAAAATTAAGAAACCTTTTCTCATAGCTTGCGACGTGGTTAAGCCTTCTGACGGCAGCTTCGCGTTGTTTCTCTTCCCCCTTTTCTCCGTACATACTTTCCTGTAATAAATTTGATTCCACATGAGATTTGATGGTTTCCACGACCAGGGATTCGAGTTTTTCCGTTTGCCATGTATGGTATTCACAGGTTCCTCGATTACTTTTACTTTGACATTGGTAATACCTGTATTCGTTACTTACGCGATCACCGCTTTGTTTTACCCAAGTTTGTCTTCGAGTGGATCCGATCATGGAATCTCCACAATAGGCACATTTTAGAAGACCAGCGAGCAGATATGGTCGACTCTTAGGAAAGCTTCGGTAAGAACGACGTTCTCTGACCTTGTCTTGGGCTTGACGAAATAATTCGGGTGCAATAATCGGAGGATGATTGCGAAGAAGACGCAACCCGAATCTCACATATGTTCCTATGTACACAGAATTACGCAACATATCTCTGAGAGAGACTATGTTCCAATTTTTACCGCGTCGAGTAAGAACGCCATCATCATTTAATTGTTGGGATATTTTTCTTAATCCCATATCCTTATTTACATACATTTCAAAAATTTGGTTCACGAGAGGAACTTCGCTTGGATTTGGAACTAATAACCCCTGATCTGATACTTGATATCCAAAGGGGACTTTGCCCAGCGCCACACCAGAAATAGCCCGAGTTTGCATCCCTGCTTTGATGTTATGACTCTTATTGATAGATACCCCAGGGGCACTAAAATATAGAAAGGCGTTTTGTAGGATATCGGGATATTCTTCATCCATACAAATGACAGATGATTGAAGTTTATCTATTGAAACCACGACTCTTGCGATGCTTTCGAGGTCGTTTCCTATGTGGCGGGCGTCAGGTACAACTAAAAGAAAAGCACCATTATCCGCATTAATGAAGTTCTTGACCTGCTGCAAAGTATCATTTGCATCCTCTATATGTGATCCTGATACAAAAATTTCCTCAGAAGTGTGACCCCAAGAATTACAATATGATTCAAACAATACCTTAAAAGTGTCGGAAGTTAATACAGGCTCTCTTTTAATTGATATGTCACAGTAACCTATAGCCCTCATTAGTCAATGCACAATATTCTGCCGCAGGAATTACAATGTACAAAATGGCTTGAGCTCTTTACGTCTTCAATATTTTTGTGAGGTATCTTGACTCGACATATAGAACATAAGTCAGATTCAATAACACTCACGGCTATACCTTTTTTTGTTTTTCTTAAGCGGTCGTATACCGTAAGATCCATAACATTACATTCTTCACGAGCATTATCTCTGATAGGTGTATTGGTAGACACGAATTCGCCGAGCTCATTCTTCTCTGCATTTAGCCGGTTTGTTTCCTGTTCTACCTCAGATCGGATCAGTTGTAGTTTTTGTTCTGACGTATTATGCCCTGCCTGATATCTATCGCATTCCAACATGGTTTGCAATAATTGACTCTCTTTAATATCGGTTGATTCTTTGATAGTGCGAATTTCTTCTTCCGCTGCTTGGAGTTCCTTTTGGCTGGAAATGACTCCACCATATATTTTCTTGTTTGTCGCTTCCATCTTTCTTGACAAGTCTTCTATATCTCGTTCCAATTTTTTCCTGTCACTTGTTAATGAATGTAACTTGCTAGTTATGGCCTCATGCAGGTTCTCAGCTTTTTTTAACTGGCTTTGATCATTTAGAGCAGAATCAATGACGGTAAGGCGCTTGGCGGCCTCGTCTATCTTGGTATCAAACTGCTGTAATTTTAATAAAGATAATTGTGTTGACATAACTTTGCCTAAATCCTGAATACTTTTTATTAAAATGAAATTTAATGCAATTTAGCGGGATATTCAATAATCCTTTGTGATTCTTCAGGATTTAGCGACATTCCAACTTCCTTTTACTTGGATTCATGGCAGGATTTTCTGTAAACTCCCATTGTGGGAAAATTTATAAATTTTCATATCACACAAAGGTAGGTTGCGGAATGTCCGATAAGGTAAGTTATCCACTTAAACATATGCCAAAGACGAAAATTGTATGTACCCTTGGTCCTTCTACGGAAGATGAAGGTATATTGAAGGAACTAATTCTAACGGGCATGAATGTGGCAAGAATCAATATGTCACATGGCACTCTCGCTACTCATACAAAGATTTTGGAATTAGTTAGATCCGTTTCCCATAGTTTGGGTATCCCTGTTGGTGTGATGGTGGATGTTCCGGGAACTAAATATAGGACGGGGCCCTTGAATGTTGGGGTAGTCAATTTGGAAGATGGCGACAAAATAACGTTAACGAGTGAGGATATTACAGGAGATTCCAATCGTGTTTCGGTGTCTCCGCCTGGGATACATATAGATGCTGAAATCGGAGGTACCATTCTTGTTGATGATGGGAATATAGAACTTGGAGTTGACGAAATATCGGGGCCGGATGTGACTTGTCGTGTTGTTAGAGGTGCAAGGCTTACGGAAAGGCGTGGGGTAGTAACACCAGGTAAATCGCCCACTCAAGATTTCCCGGATGAAAAGGCTATAGAATGTCTTACATTTGCCGCTCAAAATAACGCCGATTTTGTGGCTTTATCAACGGTTACAAAAATGGAAGATATTGATAAAGCGAGAGATGTTTTGCGGGCTGCGGGAATGACATCACCCTACATTATTTCCAAGGTAGAACGGGCAGAGGCCGTAGAGAACATACAGGAGATCGTCGATGGGAGTGACGCTCTTATGGTTGCAAGGGGAGATATGGGAGTTGAGGTTCCCTTAAAACGAGTTCCTATTATACAAAAGGACTTGATTAAACGGAGTAATTCTGCAGGGAAACCTGTAATAACAGCTACACAAATGCTCGAGTCAATGATAAATGCATCTTCTCCTACTAGAGCGGAGGTGACGGATGTCGCTAACGCAGTGTTTGATGGAACAGATGCGATTATGTTATCTGGAGAGACTTCAATTGGTAAATTTCCAGTAGCAGCTGTTCGAGTCATGGTAGAGACTGCTTCTGAGGCTGAAAAAGCATTGCCGTATGAATCGATGATGAGGGAACGTCATCTTCAGCTTAAGTCGGAACCAGACGACGCTATTAGTTTTGCTGCTTGCCAAACGGCTAATGAACTAAATTCAAAACTTATAGTTGCATTCACGGAGTCAGGAAGTTCGGCTGGCCGGGTTTCACGGTATAGACCTAAGGCTAGGATCATAGCCTTAACACCATGGCCCGAAGTGGAAAAACGATTAACTTTGAGGTGGGCGGTTTTCCCTTTGATCGTAAAAGATTTGGAAAATGTGGAAGATTTTTTTAGTATCGGAGAATTTCAAGCTAGTAAGATATTGGGAGAATCAACAGAGGGGACTGTTGTGCTTGTGGGGGGTACGCCTATTGGGGTGCCGGGTAGTACAAATTTGTTGAGAATTCTTAAGTTAAAACAAAACTGACCGAAAAATCAGAAACAGGTAAATGAGGTATAAGTGTTAAAACTTTACAACACTTTATCTAAAAAACGTGAATCCTTGCTCCCTATGGAGGAAGGATTGTACAGAATGTACACTTGCGGCCCCACGGTGTACCGAGATGCTCATATCGGGAATTTACGGTCATACTTAATGGCTGATTGGGTCAAACGCATTCTTTTAGAATTGGGTAATAAAGTGATTCATGTCAAGAATATTACGGACGTCGGGCATATGCGGCAGGAGGTATTGGAAAGAGGTGAAGATAAAGTTATCGCCGCTGCCCTGGCAGAGGGTAAAACACCTGCTGACATAGCGCAATTCTACACTGACAGGTTCTTATGCGATGAATCAGCACTAAATATACTGAAGCCCGACAAATTACCGAAGGCCACTGATCATGTTAAAGAAATGGTCGAGATAATCCAAGAACTTATTGCCAACAAGTTAGCTTATGAAGTAGAAGGCAATGTTTATTTTGCGGTGAATCAGTTTGAGAGTTATGGTAATTTGTCCGGAAATATTAATGAATCTCAATTAAAGGAAGCGGTCAGAGTCGAAGCGGATCCGAGGAAAATAGACCCGAGGGATTTCACACTTTGGAAAAAAGCGGAACCGGGTAGAACCTTGAAATGGGAAAGCCCCTGGGGTCATGGGTTTCCGGGTTGGCATATAGAATGTTCAGCAATGTCTCTAAAATACCTTGGTGACCGGATCGATATTCATACGGGTGGAGTAGATAATATATTTCCTCATCATGAAGGAGAGATAGCTCAGAGTGAGGGGTATACTGGCCACTCGGTAGTGAATTACTGGTTGCACGGGCAGCACCTCTTGGCTGACGGTGTCAAGATGGCCAAATCCTCTGGTAATGCATACACCGTGCCCAATATATCAGAAAGAAATATTGATCCTATGGCATTTCGATATCTTTGTATGACAGCTAGGTATCGCAACAGGTTGAATTTTACATTTGCTTCTCTTAAAGCAGCTGAAAAGGCGTTAAATAAAATTAAGACGACCTTTTTCTGGGCTAAAAACGATAGTAGCGATATCCCGGTAAACCATGAAGTAGTAAATATATGGAAATCAAAATACATTGAAGCGGTATCCGATGATTTAGATTTGCCAGCTGGTTTGGATGTTTTATGGAAAATGATGGGATCAGACTTGAATTCCTCTACCAGAGTTGAAATTGTTAATTCTTTTGATCGTATTATGGGATTGGGTATTTCTGAATCTGAAGACGTATTGCAAGTGCCTGATCGTATAGAAAACATGATTGTAAATCGCTCTGAATTTAGAAAAAATACTCAATATAAAGAGTCAGACAGGCTAAGGGATGATATTTCCTCAGATGGATTTGTCGTTGAAGATGTGCAAGATGGCACAAAGATCAGGAAAAAATATGTTGCTGAACTTAGAAAAGATAAGTGGCAGGCAATTTCATCTTCAGCGGATGTTAAATGGGGATCCGATAGTCATGATTTTTATGATTTTAATATCGGCATTGTTTCCAATGGATATGCAGATGACACGGAAAGATGTGTTCGTAGCATTTTGAAGTCTAGTCAAAATGATTCTTGTAAAATTCTGCTCTTGGACAATGGATCTACCGATGGGACGGGGGAGAAGATGGAAGCTTTAAGCCAACATGAATCACGCCTACGGGTGATTCATGCGGATCATCAATTAGGCGATGGAGCGGCAAAGAATGTATTGATAAAATCTTCAAACTCTAAATATTTCATATTTTTTGATACAAGCGTGGAAGTTTTGGGAACCTTTTTGGGAAGAATTCGAAATATGTTAGAGGAAACAAATGTTGGTGTCGCTGGGTTTACAGGATTGAGAACAAAAGATCTTTTGCATTTCCATGAAGGGGAAGGAGAATCTGGAGAAATGGATGCGATGCAGGCATACTGCTTCGCCTTCAGGACATCTGATGTCCCTGAGGTTGGGCTGATGCGAGAATCTTTTCGGTATTACCGAAATCTAGATCTTGATTATAGTTTTCAGTTCAAAGAAAAAGGGTACAAAATTGTTGCAGATCATTCCTTGCCTTTTCAGCTTCATGAACATCGAGGTTGGACTGAATTTGGTGAGACAGAAAGAGAAGATTTGAGTAGAAAAAATTATGGAAGATTTTTGCAAAAATGGCGTAATAGGCATGATCTTCTGATTTCTTCGAGGTAGGACATTGCAACGGACAGGAAAAAATAAAAGTTTTCTGTAATAATTTAAATTTGGCGCGTGTGTCTAACAAATATCAAATGCGTCCAATGCCCCTATATTAAACAAAACAAAACTGGAGCTGTATTTTGGAATTTTCTTCTACCCCTATGCTTTGGATACAACTGGCCATTGCGGCTGGAATAATCCTGGTTACAGCTACACAGTTAACTAAGTCCGCTGACGTAATTGCTTTTAAGACAGGTCTAGGTAGATCTTTCGTAGGGGTGATTTTATTGGCTACTGCAACGTCATTACCGGAACTAGGAACGGGCATTAGCTCAGTGCGTTTGGTGGGTGGAGAGCCAGGAGCTAATCTGGCGGCGGGAGATGCCTTTGGTAGTAATATTTTTAACCTTATGATAATTGGGGTATTAGATTTAATATGGAGGAAAGGTTCCATATTACGGGAATTAAATGCCTCGCCTTCAATAGTTGGACTCTTGGGAATATTAGTCATAGGTTTTGCAGCGGTATCGATAATGGTGCATAGTCAGGTTGATTTTATGACATCCTTACCCATCAGCCCTATGTCAATTGTTTTGGCCTTGGTTTTTATTGTCGCCTTGTTCGCCGTTTACAGAGAAGAGCAAGAGAGTGATCAAACGGATGATAACGTGGATTACTCTGACAAAAAATTAGGAATGGCATTCACAATATACGGAGTGAGTGCATTCATTGTGGTGGTGACCGCTATTTGGTTAGCACAGACAGGAGAATCACTTGCAGAAGCAATGCATTGGGATCGCAGTTTTGTTGGTACACAATTTTTGGCACTGAGTACTTCACTGCCTGAATTAGCCGCATCTATAGCTGCTTTGAGAATTATGGCACCTGAACTTGCTATCACTAACGTGTTAGGGAGTAATTTATTTAATATGGGCTTTGTTCTGTTCTTGGACGATGTGGCATATGTAGAAGGCCCTATATGGGCAATTTTGTCCCCCGTCCATATGGCAACTGCGCTGATGGCTATCTTAATGACAGTGGTAGTTTTGGTTCCGGTAATGGGAAAATCTAGGCTTTCCTTTGGCAGAACGGTGTCGATGGAATCTGCACTTCTAATAGGCTTGTATGTGGTTACCAGCTTCTTGATATTTTATCTGGGTGATCCTCATTAGGTAGTTTCCCAGAAGATAATTAATGATATTTTTGAAATAAAGGGAGAATGATAATGTTTT
>MDTE01061311.1_pt1 | contig 20093 bp, 17 predicted proteins | sample 811231 | NCBI WGS metagenome assembly MDTE01 (sample SAMN05326651, study PRJNA326480) | marine metagenome | isolation source: seawater | place: Indian Ocean: Red Sea | collected 2010 | reverse complement strand
CCTCATCATAGGAAAGCTCTTCATTAGCCGAAACTGCAATTTGATCTTTAACCAAGTCAATACCCATAGTAAATTCAGTAACAGGATGCTCAACTTGTAGCCTTGTATTCATCTCTAAAAAATAAAACTTTTTTTCTGGCGTTAATAAGAACTCTACGGTTCCCACATTTGTATAATTCGCCTCTCGTGCTAAACGAACTGCAGCTCGGCTCAACGTCCGCCTTAGATTAGGTGTAATAGCAGCACTGGGACACTCTTCAATTAGTTTTTGATTTCGTCTCTGGATTGAACATTCCCTCTCGCCTAATGGGACGATATTTCCAAAATGATCTGCAATGATCTGTATTTCTATATGTTTCACATTTTGAAGCTGTGACTCAAGATAAAGAGTACCGTTACCAAAAGCTGCAACCGCTTCCTTTTGAGCAATTAATACAGCCGATTCCAACTCGGCCTTTGACTCAACAAATCGTATACCTCGGCCTCCACCACCATAGGATGCCTTTACAGCAAGTGGATATGTTAAATCTTCTGCTAACAAAAAAGCCTCCTCTACTTCAGTAAAATCCGACGATCCTGGAATCACCGGAATATCGGCAGTACGAGCCAACTCTCTTGCTTTTGCTTTATCTCCTAATAATTTAATTGCATCTGCAGATGGACCGATAAAAGCAAGTCCCGCCTCAACACACTTTTCAGCAAAACTAGCATTTTCAGACAAAAAACCATAACCAGGGTGTATCGCATCTGCACCTGAAGTTAATGCTGCGTCTATAATTTTCTCAATATTTAAATAGCTCAGGTTCGCAGCTGCAGGCCCTAGTAGGTACGCTTCATCGGCATACCGAACATGACGAGAAAGTCGGTCCACTTCACTATAAATTGCAACCGACTGGATACCTAAGTCTCGTAAAGCACGAATGATCCTTATAGCAATTTCCCCACGGTTTGCTACCAAAACTTTTTTAAAAGGCATTATTACAAATCCTTTGCATCAGCTACAGTTATCAGGATACTAGTTTCTTACAACTTAGTGAGACAAAAGGATTTGTAATTCATGTCATCATCAGAGCAGATCATGGATACACATACTCTCAACGTCTTAGAATATCCAAAAATACTGGAGCTGCTAGGTAATGAAACAGTTTCTGCTCGTGGCAATGAGTTAGCTTTTAATTTGAAACCTTTCTCTAAATTTGAATTAGTTAAGCAATCGCAAAGGGAAACGTTTGAGATGATTTGCTTACTTGACTCAATTGATGGAAATGTGATTGGTCATATTGATGATATTAGGCCAGCCTTGCAATCTGCTTCGATTGGAAAAAAATTAACTGCTAGTGAATTACAAACGTGTGCTAACACTTTACGTACAATCACATATACACATAAAACAGTTACCCGCGCATCTTCTGACGTTCCAAATCTAAATTCCATTTGTGCAAATATTGGTAACTTCTCTGAAGTTGTAAAGGAAATCGAGCGCATTATTACGCCCCGGGGTGAAATTTCAAATTATGCATCTCCTAGGCTTTCTACAATCCGGACAAATTTAATTTCAGAAGAACAAGTGTTAAATCAAAAAGCAAATTTGATCTTAAAAAATGCATTAGCACGTGGTTATGCCCAGGAAGATTTAATAACCGAACGAAATAATCGAAAAGTTATCCCAATCAAAAATGACTTCCGGGGACAAATTGAAGGAATTGTTCACGATATTTCTGCAAGCGGGGCTACTGCATTTATAGAACCACTAACACTAGTGGAATTAGGTAATTCGCTGAAAGAATTAAAAGTTGCTGAAGAACGTGAAATTACACGAATCTTAAAGAATACAACGAGTTTATTAGATACATACCGTTTAATAATCAACGAAGCAATTGAAATACTTAGCTTCTTAGATCTGCTTCAAGCAAAAGCAAGGTTAGCGAAACAACTGAATTGTTCAACTCCAGAAGGAAATCAAGCTTGGTTGTGTAAAACGGGGAAAATAAATATTAAAGGTGGCAAGCATCCGCTATTAAAGGATATAGCAGTGCCTTTAGATATTGATGTTGGAGAAGATGAACCTTGCCTATTAATAACTGGTCCAAATTCTGGTGGAAAAACAGTAGCACTGAAAACTTTAGGATTATTTGCCCTCATGGTTCAGTCAGGTTTATTAATTCCCTGTGAGAAAGGTAGTAGCTTCAAGGTTTATGAACGTATCTTTGCAGATATAGGTGACGAGCAATCTATCGAACAGTCACTTTCAACATTTTCATCACATATAACAAATATTAAAAAAATTATTGACGAAAGTAATTCAAATTCACTTGTTCTATTAGATGAATTAGGAGCAGGAACAGACCCAACAGAAGGGGCTGCCTTAGCTAAAGGCATACTAGAGGTCCTTCTTGAGCGAAAAGTAACCGTTGTCGCCACCACACATCATGGTGAATTAAAAACACTTGCTTTAAAAAATAATCGAATCCGAAATGCTTCAGTTCAATTTGATACAAAAACTTTTCAACCTACTTTTAAACTAGAAATTGGTTTTCCTGGCGAATCAAATGCATTTTCTATCGCCAAAAGATTTGGGTTAGACGAAGAAGTCTTACATAAAGCATCATTGGAAATTACTCCTGAGCAGAAAACAATAGAATCTACTTTCGTGCAAATACGTTCCGAACTTACAAGTGCACAAGAATTAAAAAAAGAAGCCTCAAAAATAAAGAAAAAGTTAGAGGAAGAAAAAGTAGAGCTGGCTACGCAAAGAAAAGAATTCGAAAATGAATATTCTGGGTTATTACTTGAGGCTAAATCTACAGCTTCTGAAATTCTAAAAAAAGCACGGCGAATTTTAGAAAAAACTAATAGAACAAAAAGATCTAATACAAGTGATCAAAATATAAAAATATCTAATGAAATACTAGACTTTTCTAAATATCTTCAGGAGATCTCTCAACCTATTAAGGATGACTCATCGTTAGCTTCAACAGGTAACTTTATCAATACCGGAGACCGCGTTTATGTGAAAGATATACATCAATATGGTGAAGCACTAGGTAAAGTACAGGCAGATGGAAGAGTTGAAATTGCATTCGGCTCAATGCGTATTAAAGTTGCAACCGAACGTATAGAAAAAATAGAACGGCCTACTCAACAAACACTAGCCGAAAGATTCGATAAATCTATATCGGCAAAAAACCTATCTAGCGAAGTCGATATCCGTGGGCAACGAGTTGAAGAAGCATGTCTAAGTACGATTACGATCATTGATAATGGATTTAATGAAGGTCTATCTACTATTCGTTTAATACATGGGAAAGGCACCGGAGCACTACGCGCAGCAATTCGCGAAACACTTAACAGACACCCTTTGGTCAAGAAGTATGAATCACCTCTTGGGCATGAAGGTGGTGATGGAGTAACTATAGTTTTTTTAGAAGATAACTAATCATGTAATTTATACTTCTTAAAATATGCTATAACTGCTCCAACGGAGGTTGCATTGAAGGAAGTTGAAGTCGAATATCTCTATAGTTCCAAAACTGGAAAAACTGGTCCCGCTGCAGAGAATTTACATCTGGCTATTGAAGCAACCGGAATACCGGTAAATATTACGTATACGGAAATATCAGATATTGAAGAAGCAATTCAAGAATCTTTTCTGGGAACACCCAGCATTCGAGTTGAAGGAAAAGATGTCGAATATGGAGATAGGCCACCTGAAGAGGTTCAAACAGGAACGCGTTTTTATAACACACCAGAAGGATGGAAACCTTATCCCCATACAAAATTAATCGCTAATGCAATATTAGAGGCGCAGAATTTAAAAGATTAAATATGGAAATTGAACCTATTGTTGCCGATTTTGTAGGGGAAGTAAGAGATCTGGATCTACGGGAACCTGTTAAAGAAATTGATCTGCAAGCGATAAATGAAGCAATCGAACAGCTAGGGGTTCTAGTGTTCCATAACCAAAATATTACCGATGAGCAGCAGCTAAATTTTAGTAAAACTTTTGGCAAGCTCGAGCAGCCTAGTTCGAAAAGTAATATTACTAAACCTGATGAGCGCAGGCTTACATCACCAAATATTGCAGACGTTTCAAATATTGATGAAAAAGGAGACCTTTTCAAAAAAGATTCAAGACGAAGACTTTTTAATTTAGCTAATCAATTATGGCACTCAGACAGTTCCTTTCGCAAAATCCCTGCAAAATTCTCTTTGCTTTCAGCTAGAACAATTGCAAGCAAAGGAGGAAATACAGAGTTTGCTGATATGCAAACTGCTTATGAGAGATTAGATAATCAAATGCAAAACCTTATAGAAAACTTAATTTGTGAACACTCCACTCTTTATTCCCGGGCAACTATAGGGTTTAGTGACTTCAGTGCAGAAGAACGTGATAATTTTCAACCAGTTCAACAACGCTTAGTAAGAATTCACCCTACTACAGGACGTAAATCTCTATTTTTATCAGCTCATGCCGGTGCGATTGTGGGATGGGATATACCAGAAGCGCGCTCTTTATTATTCGAATTAAATGAACATGCTACTCAACGAGAATTTGTCTACGCGCATAAATGGCAAAAATATGATTTGGTTATGTGGGATAACCGGCAAACCATGCATAGAGTGAGGCGATATAACGACACGGAAGAAAGTCGTGATATGCGAAGAACTACAGTCGCCGGTGATAACCCAACTGTATAACAAATAATTATTTTAGTTTCGAAAAATAACCTTCAAGATCAAGCATTTTCCATTTTTCCCGTGTAGTTTCCATGCGTACAAAGGAATGCCCTCTACGAGTAACTCTATCCACAAGTGAAAAACCAGCGTTTTCAAAACATTTTTGTGCACGAGTATTCCAATCTAGAGAATGCAAATAGATCAAATTAAACATTTCTGATTCAAAAACTAATCTCAAAAAACCAACTATTGCTTCAAATCCATAACCATGTCCTCTGAAGGCAGCCTCTCCTATCAAAATCCCGAGTTCTGCTTCGCCTACAGAATGACGCGCATTGTAATACATGATATTACCTATCTGCTGCCCTTCCTTTGTATCAATTGCCAATGTTCTACGATTCTTATCAATTGTATTTATTTCATTTGCATATCTTCGCAAAAAAACGTAATACGATTGGACTAAGGGAAGCGATCCCTCATATCTAGCAATTTCAGGGTCACATTTCCAACGATAATCATTAGAAGCATCCTCAACCTCCTTAGTTCTAAGTCGTAGTCGGTTTGTCTCAGCAAGAGTTTCTTTAAATTCCACTTATCCCTCTAGCATCTTCTCTGCTTTCTCAAGAATTTCTTTTTCTGTTTCAAAGGTAAGCAAAGAATAAGCTTCAGTTATTGGTTTCCAAGTAACTTCATCAAACTCATAATCCCTATTTAAAAAATCCCCTTGAGCTGGCTGCATTAACCAGTGATGCACACACTTATGGAATCTTTTTTGATTCGAAGTAAACCAATATTCAATTACTCCTATCTTTTCTCCAAGTTCCACTAATAAGCCCGTCTCTTCCTGGACTTCACGTAAAGCAGTTTCAACAAGCGTCTCACCTTCTTCGGTTGTCCCCTTTGGTAAGCCCCAACGGTTTTCTTTTGCAACATAGCCGAGAACAATTTCAGTTGTAAGGCCACTCCTTCTCCAAACTACACCACCAGCAGAAAGGGCCTCATGAGTTTTTTGCTTTTTCATTCAAATTGACCAGCAGTATTCAAAGGACTGTCCCCTATTTGCCCAGAAGCAGTCTGAATAGCGTCCTCTAATACAAGAGTCCACTTTTCATCTGCTCTTTCCAAAAATTCTGTTAATACACTTACTGCTACTTCTCCTCCAATAAGTGCAACCGTTTCAACTGCTGTTTCTGCTATCTCTGCATCTTCATCCTCAAAAAGAATACTCAGACTATCTAGAGAACTTTCATCAGCAATCTCACCAATCGCTAAAACTGCCTCAAGCCTAAAAAACGGGTCTTCAACTTCAAGCTGCTCGTAAATATACTCAAGCCAGCTACTCGAAGCTGTCTTACCCATTGCCCTGACTGCTGATAACCTCATGCGTTCATCAGAGTCATAATATGCATCCATTATCAAGGGGGAAATCCAATCAAAATCTCTTGAAGCGAGCGATTCTATTGCGCCAGATCTTAATTCCACAGGTTTATCTTGAGAAGTTGCCTCTCGCAAAGCTGCGACTATTTTTGAGCCTTCCTCCTTATCAAATAAACTCGTCTCAGTAAGTAGTACATAACTGCCTAGTGCTTCCGCAGCTGCAGCTGCAACTTCTTCATCCGGATCCACTAACAAAGCCCTTAGGCAACGTGCGGTTATACGGTCCTCTGTTTCTCGAACCAATTCTATGGAAGCTCTTCGAATTATCGGATCGGTGTCATCAAAAACAATCCTCGCAAAACGACTATATTCATAATCAATACTTTCATCCGATAATTGAATAGCTTTCAAAACAATTGTTTTACGTGTTTCTTTGGGTATCTTCAGCCATGTTAGTTTTAAAGATTCTACATTTTGCAAATCAAGATCAGAAAAACGCTGCACATCAATCTCACTAGGATTCCCTCCGTGTATAAGCTCATCAATCATTTCATTGAAAGATTCAGACCCTACCTGTTTCCCAAGCTTATATTTCCCGTTGTATTCATTAGGCTCTGTATTATCCATTTAGGGGTACTTAATCTTCCGATTTTAAATCACGAGTTAATAAAAATTCGACGGCTTCCCTTGGCGAGATTCGACCAGCTAAGACAGCTGCAACTCCAGCGATAACAGGCATATCAATATTTTGCTTCTGTGCTAATTCTAAGGCAACAGAAGTTGTAGTGAATCCTTCTACTACTTCATTAAATTCGAAAATTACTTTCTGCGGATCTTGTCCTTCTCCAATCTTTTTACCTAATTGAAAATTTCGACTTAATGGAGAAAAACATGATGCGGATAAATCTCCTACTCCGGCAAGACCTAGAAATGTTTCAGAAGATGCCCCTAACGATTTACCTAAGCGAGTTATTTCAGATAACCCTCTTGTCATCAAGGCAGAGCAAGTATTTATGCCAAACCCCATGCCAAAGGCAGCACCCGTAGCTATTGCAATAACATTTTTAAGAGCTCCAGATATCTCAACCCCTACGACATCCGAGGAGGTATACACACGGAAAGAATCACTACTTAATCCATTTTGCCAAAAATTAGCTTGTAATCTTGATTGTGATGCAACCACGGCAAGAGCAGGTAAATCCTGCACAATCTCACGAGCAAAGTTTGGTCCAGAAAGTACACTAACATCGTCAGGAGACCATCCTTCATCAATCAAAATCTCATTCATAAGCGATAGCGTTTCAGCCTCAATTCCTTTAGAAGCGCTCAGAATTGGTAAATCTCTTAAAATTTTTCTATCCTGAATAGATTTTCGGAAATTTTGTGCAGGAACTGCCACAACCAAACCATCGAAACTAGTAGACATATCATTGGATGAAATCGCAGATATCAACGGAGACAGCACTAAGTCAGGGATTCTTTCTAAACCTCGGCTGCTATTGATCTGATTTGCTTCATCTTTGCCACGTGTTAAAACACTAACTACAGCATCATTTTTAGCTAATAAATTAGCTAATGTTAGTCCCCAGGAAGTTGCACCAACCACACAAAAATGCACGATTTAATTACTTACCTTTCGATCTCCCCCTAAACCTATTTTTGGTTCCTCACCTCTATATAAACGTTTTAAATTCGAGATATGGGTAACAAATATAAACATCGTACCTAAAACCACATAAACGGTTGTTGAGACCTCTACATGTCCTAATATAGAAAGAATAATAGAAATTATAATCCCACAGAAGCCAGCACCTAATGACATTACTGAAGCAATTTTAAATACTACTAATAAAAAAGCACCTATACCAAGAATCAGTACACCTAGCCAAGGCAGTAAAACCAATAGTCCCCCCATTACCGTTGCAACTCCTCTACCCCCTCGAAAACCAGCAAATATAGGGAAGACATGACCTATGGTAGCCGATGAAGCACCCACTAAACCTAATATGTCATCATTCAAAAAATACAAACCAACTAGTGCAGGTATTGCTCCTTTACCAAAATCAAAAAAAACTACCACAATAGCCGCCCCCTTCCCAACAGTACGCAACACATTTGTTGCACCAGTTTTTCCACTACCAAACTGTCGAAGATCTCCTTTACCAAGTACTCTCGAAAGAATTAAGCCTGTTGGTAAAGAGCCCAGTAAATAAGAAAGTAAAATTAGAACGAGATATTCAAAAATTATCAATTGCTGTGCCTATCTTCAGTCGAACGTTTAAACAGCAGCTTAATCGCAGTTCCTTCAAAGTCATACGCCTCACGCAGACTACGTTCTAAGTAACGGTGATAAGAAAAATGTACGAGTTTAGGATCATTTACAAACAGCACAATCACAGGCGGATCCACTTCAACCTGAGTAGCATATCTCAATTTTAAACGCTTATTTTGTATAACAGGAGGAGAATGATCTCGAAAAGCCTTTGCTAAAGTAGCATTTAGCGGACCTGTTTGAACTCTGTAACTACGAGCACTTCTTGCAATCTGGACAAGACGTAATAAATTTGAAAGACCCCGCTCCTTCTCAGCACTTACATACGCAATTAGTGCATAGGGCAAAAAACGAAATTTTTCACGAATTTGTGCATCAAAATTCTTATGCTCTTCATCAATTAAATCCCAAGTATCTATTTTATTAGCAGCTATGATCACCCCTTTTGAATGTTCTTTTATTAGCCCGGCGATATGAGTATCCTGAGCGGAAATACCCATTTCAACATCTATTAAAAGAACCGCCACATCAGCTCTTTCCAACGCATTCACAACACGTATTACAGAATGTTTTTCAACGCCTTTATCTCGTTTACCGGGGCGTCGTATCCCAGCCGTATCAATCAAATCAAAAAGACCTTCTTCAGTTTGTATTTGAGTATCAATGGCATCGCGCGTCGTTCCTGGGATATCGCTCACAATCACGCGTTCTTGCCCAAGAAATGCATTTATTAAAGTTGACTTGCCAACGTTTGGTCTTCCAACAATTGCCACTTTCGTCTGTTCAAGATTATTTTCTTTAGAAGTTTTAGGTAAAAACTTAATAACCCGATCCAGCAGAAGACCTATGTTGTGATCATGAATAGCACTCACAGGAAGTGCATCTCCAAAACCTAATGAAGCTGTTTCAGAAACGGAACTAGTTTCCCTCTCCAGCGTATCTGCTTTAGTGGCTAATAAAATATATGGCCTACTCGAAACACGAACCACTTTAGCTATATCAAAATCACTTGCAGTAAGACCATCTCGGGCGTCAACACACAGAAGTATCAAATCTGCATTTTCCACTGCACGATCAATCTGATCACTAATTAAAGCCGAGTATGTACCCTCCTCTCGTGTTTGGTAACCCCCAGTATCAACTAGGCGAAAAATCGTATCTTTCCACGAAACCTCTAATTCCAATCGATCCCTAGTAGTCCCTGGTTCATCCTCTGTAATTGCACGTCTCTCACCAACTATACGATTAAAAAGCGATGATTTTCCTACGTTTGGTCGGCCAACTATTACCACGCTTGGCAAATTAACACTGATTTCGTGTTCTATACTTTGATTGTTAATTGTCACTATTTATCTCTTTTTCAAGCGATATAAATATATTTTTTGGTGCATCTGCACTTAGTCCATCTGGCACATACACGGTTACTGGATATCGTCCATACCCGGCACTCCCATTTTCCAAAGACACGTACACCAGAATTTCTTTTTCATTCAAGGAATTTAATAAAGATGCTGGCCCTTCAACCTTTAGTTGAACACCATAATTCGCATTTGCTACTGTAAGTCCAGTAGGTAAATCAATAAACTCAGGAGCCACAATTAGAGTTCTTGAACCTGAAAGCGGTACAATTGTCACCACTACCACCACACTATCAATCTCAGAAGACAATTCTGAATCTAAATTAATATTTCTAATTACCGTAATCGAACCACTAGCATTAGTTATATCAATTGGTAAAACTTCCACATTATCAATATTTAATAAATTATTTTTATCACCCGAAATCGTAATTGTTGGGGGCAAAAAAGCGATTCCTTCAACAGCGAATCCCTTTTTAGGTTCCCCAGTCACATTTACCGTAATTGGCAAACTTCTCTGCATGGTTCGTTCTGCAATTTTCAAACGCACCGATACACGGCTAGGATCAATCGAAACTGATACACGATTGCCTCCTTTGGTTACCGCAACCAGTTCACGATCAAATACCACTGTATCTCTTAATCCAGACAGGCTAATTGTCGCCTCAATACGATCTATCCCTTCCACTAAAAAAGGTAACCCTCGAACAGTAACCAAAGAAGGTTCGACCTCTTCACCTATCCAGACATATCCTGAAGGTAACTCGCCAATTGTCCTGACGACAATTGGCATTTCTCTGACCCCCACTTCAGACACTGGAATAACAACTGACTCTGGTTCAACCTTCAGAATACGTACACCTTTCACATTCGTCTTAACCTCAACTGCAAGACTTATAGAGTGACCAGGTGCGACTGAAACAGCATTAACTTCAGCTGTAAAATCTGCCGCTCTTATTTCGTTAATTGTTTCCTGACGAGCCTCAATCAAAACTCGTACACTTGGTAAATCTTCAACTATCAAGCCATCAGGGACATTAAGTGGCAACACTATAACTGGAGGTTCACCTTCAGCAGGCACAAGGCTACGAATCCTAGGGTTTTCATAATCTTGCACAACAACCCAAATAATGAAAGCAACAACAAGACTAAAACTAATTCCTGCCCAATTGTTAATAGCACCCTTTGCAGTTGTAAGTAATAAACTCCGAAAAAAGGACCTGAGATCATTAGACTGTGGTTCAAAAAGACTCATTTAATTCCCCTGAATTCACACTATTCCTGAGTAGATGTTGAAATAAAGTTCTCAGAAGAACCTACTATCGGTTGAGCAGATTTAGTTAATTGCTCGTTAAGTTTATCTCGAAGTGCTGCCTCACCAGCAATTCGCTCTAATCGCCCCCTACGCGCAAGAGAAATTAATCCGGTTTCCTCTGAAACAACTATAGAAACTGCATCTGTTTGCTCGGTAATTCCAATCGCAGCCCTATGTCTAGTACCTAAATTGCGAAGGCTATAATTTAAATTACTGGCTTGAGCTAAAGGTAATTCACACGAAGCTGCAATAACCTGGTTTCCCTGGATGATAGTAGCCATATCGTGCAAAGGAGAATTTGGGAAAAAAATAGATTCGAGTAATTCAGTTGTTAAACGAGCATCCATACGGACGCCAGTTTCTATAACATCTTGTAACCCTGTTTCATTAGCAATAACAATAAGAGCACCATGTCTGGAATGTGAAAGTCGGCTTGCAACAGAGGCAACAATTCCCACCGCCCCGGTATTTGGCTGCCGGAAAATTAATTCTCGCAGACTTGTTCGCCCTAACCTATCAAGTCCTCTTTTTATTTCGCTTTGAAATACAATAGCTGCAGCAATAATAAGTGCAAAAAGCCCATTTTTAAGGACAAATGAGACAATCAGTAAATCAAATAAACTACTTAAAACAAAAAGAACTAGTATTAAAACAAGGACACCTCGCATAAGCGTAACTGCACGTGTTCCTCGAAGTACGCGAAAAACGGCAAAAACAACCGCTGCAATAATTAAAATATCTATTATTGCAGGAAGACCAAATTGGCCTAATACCTCACGAAGAGTTCCAAAATCATCCATTTTCTGTAATCACAATCGGGTTGCCCAATAAGTTTACTGGATTATTACTAGATCGTGCCTAATAAGAATGCTACTACTGCAGCTTGAGCCCAAGTACGATTTTCTGCCTGATCAAAAATTATTGAATTTTCACCTTCAAAAACCTCATCGGTTATTTCCTCTCCGCGATGCGCAGGTAAATCATGCATAACCAAAACAGAGGGATCAGCGGACTCCAGTAGCTTTTTATTCACTTGATAGTCTTTGAAAACAATACGTCGCTGTTCAGCTTCACGTTCCTGGCCCATCGAAACCCAAGTATCTGTGTAAACAGCTTGTGCTCCTACAATAGCTTTTTCAGGGCTATCCGTTACAAGGAAACGTCCCCCACTCTTCTTTGCACGTAAATTAGCCTCAGTTAGTACTATTTCTGAAGGTAAGTACCCTTCAGGAGTAGCAAGTCGTACATCTAGACCTAATGAAGCAGCAGTTACAACTAAACTTGAAGCAACATTATTCCCATCACCAATAAATGCCAACGGGAACCCTTTAAGCGTCCCGACCCGTTCGTAAAGAGTTAATAAATCGGCAAGCGCCTGACACGGGTGTTCCTCATTGGTTAATGCATTAATCACAGGAACCGAAGAAAACTTCGCAAACTCTTCAACAATTTCCTGAGCAAAGGTACGAACCGCAATAATGTCTAGATAACGACTCAGGACTCGCGCAACATCTTTAATAGCTTCCCGCTCGCCAAGACCAACTTCATGAGGGGCAAGATATGTAGTTTCACCACCTAAACAACGCATTGCAACTTGGAATGAAACTCGCGTTCTAAGCGAGGGCTTTTCAAACAAAAGAGCCAGCTGTTTTCCTTCTAGAATTCGATCCGGATTCGACTTAAGCTTTAAAGCAGATTTTAACAAAAAATCCACTTCTTCTGCTTGCAAATCATACGACGCTAGTAGGTGTCGGGTTTTTTTAGTCATCCAGAAAGTTTATCTTAATTCGATAACCCAACCAACATGCTCCCGCATTACTCTACTTTTAGTTAGTATCTGATTAGTAGGGGTGTAGCTCAGTTGGCAGAGCATCGGCCTCCAAATCCGAGTGTCGCGGGTTCGAATCCTGCCACCCCTGCCAAAATGCTTTAGACTTGATGGCTACGGCCAGCAAGCCTACTATCTCGACGGGCCCAGGTGGTGGAACGGCAGACACGCTGGCTTGAGGGGCCAGTGCCCTTTTTGGGCGTGTGAGTTCAAATCTCACCCTGGGCACCATATGGCGCCGTGGCCAAGTGGTAAGGCAGAGGTTTGCAAAACCTTTATCACCGGTTCGAATCCGGTCGGCGCCTAAAATATTTTAAGGAGTACCATGCCATTTACAGACCTAGTAAAACAAGCCCTGATAGAAAAACGCACATTGCTCTCTGAAATTGAATCGAAAAATATTTTGAGTGAAGTAGGCATAAATACTACGGAAACTTTTTTAGTCTTTTCTAGAGAAGAAGCCACGACGAAAGCAAGCGCTGTTGGTTATCCTGTTGCATTAAAAATTGTTGCTTCTGGCCTAAGTCACAAAAGTGATGTAGGTGGAGTTGTCCTAAACCTGAAAAACAATGAAGAAGTACTAAACGCTTACGATTCTATTCTAAATAATGTCCAAAACGCATATCCTCAAACAGAGATTCAAGGTGTGTCAGTGCAAAAAATGGCAGAAGCAGGAACTGAAGTAATTATCGGAATGACATTAGATCAACAATTTGGACCAGTTATCATGTTTGGTCTTGGTGGTATCTTAGTTGAGGTCCTAAATGATGTATCCTTTCGCTTAGCCCCACTCGAAGAAAAGGATGCAATTGAAATGGTTAATGAAATTGCAGCTCGCCCAATACTTGATGGAGTTCGTGGGCAAGAACCTTGTAACCTTGAGGAATTACATAAAATGCTTTTACAAATTTCAGTATTTGTAACCGAGCATCCAGAAATAAAAGAAGTCGACTTGAATCCAATTATTGTTAACAGTAAGAATGCTGTGGCAGTAGACGCACGCATCATACTTAATGACGATCTAGGTGAAAGAAAAACATCATGAGTGTTCCAGGCCATAATTTAGATCGGATGTTTAATCCGAAAACTGCAGTGGTGATTGGTGATAAAGGGCCAAATTACATGTGGCTAAAAAATAACCAAACATTCCAAGAAAAGGGTGGGAATCTTTACTCTGTTCAAATTGATGAGAAAGAAATCGAAGGCATTGAAAAACTTGGGTTTAAAAATTACAAATCTTTAGCTGATATTCCTGAGCCAATCGATTACGCAATAGTGGCCGTACCCAGGCAAATTTCACCTTACGTACTCAATGATTTAATTGAGGTAAATGCTGCAAGTGCAGCATTCTTTACTTCCGGATTTGCTGAAACTGGCGAAGAGATAGGAATTACCCTACAAAAACAATTAACTGAAGCAGCTAAAAACGCAAAATTTAATGTCATTGGACCAAATTGTATGGGACTTTATCTTCCCAAAAGTGGTATACGATTTAACCCCGATGTCCCGGTAGCAGATAACGGCGAAGTATCTTTTCTTTCACAATCAGGAACACACAGTATTATGTTTAGCTTGGTGATGGCAGCCCAGGGCATGCATCTTTCTAAGTGTGCCTCATTTGGCAACGCAATTATTCTAGACATAAGTGATTACCTTGAATATCTAACCGAAGATCCAGATACGAAAGTCATTGGCCTTTATGTAGAAGGCGTGAGAGATGGTACACGGTTTTTTCATGCTCTCAAAGAAGCATGTCGACGTAAGCCTGTTGTAGTTTGGAAGGGTGGTCAAACAGAAGCTGGGGCACTTGCAACAAAATCCCATACCGCTTCTTTAGCTTCACCTGAACCCGTATGGGAAGGGATCATGAAACAGTGCGGTGCCATATCGACAAGCAGTTTAGATGAAACTGTTGATGTCATGAAACTGTTGCTCAATTCAAAATCAACTGAAGGACGCAAACTAGGGTTAATGGCAATGACTGGAGGCCAATCAGTTTCAATTACTGATGCTTTCTGTAAAGTCGGGTTCGAAGTCCCCCCACTAAGTAAAAAGTCCTACGATGAATTAGAAACTTTTTTCAACATAGTTGGTGGTTCCTATCGGAACCCGCTTGATATGGCAGGAACTATTCAAGGTAACACAGAGACGCTACAACGAATTTTAACAATTTTGGACGCTGACCCTGAAATTGATGCAATGGTTATGGAACAATCTGCAATGTTTGGGGCCAGACAATGGAAGAACAAACCGGAAGCACTTGATGCGATGTTAGATGTTTTAACAGAGCACAAAAAACGTTCCCAAAAGCCATTTTTTACAGTTATGCATCCTGCTCATGAAGAAGCCTTCGTTGTTGAAATACGTCAAAAATTTGCTAAAAACCAAATTGCCGTATTTCCAAACTTCGAACGCGCAGCTACTGCTGCTGCATTAGCATTACCTCATTGTCTAGTTAAGTAATTCGATTACTGAATCCTAGTTATAGGACTGGTAATCTCCTCTAATGCGTCCATTGTTTCCACACCTTGAAAAGATAACTTTGCCACGCATTCAATATGCGCGGTTTGGGGGAACATATCGATCGGGGTAAGATATTCGAGCTCATATCCATGTTCCACTAATTTTTTAAGATCTCTCGACAATGTTGCTGGATCACAAGATACATAAACCAAGGAACGGGGCGCACTTGCAATAATCGAATCTAATACTGCCGGATGACAACCTACACGCGGAGGATCAAGGATTACAGCATCTACTGTCTCTCCTAAATCAGGTAAAACATCCTCTACCTTTCCAACACGGATAGCAATGTTAGTAAAATCCTGAGTATTAAACTCAGCATCTTTAGTAGCACCAGCTGATTCTTCTATAGCCACTACCAGACGAAAACGTGAAGAAAATATCACTGAAAATGTACCAACTCCTGCATAAGCATCTACAAGTAAATCACCTGACGTAGGTAAAGCTTCTCGAACAAGCTCAACTAAGTTTTCTGCTTGTGCACTGTTTACTTGGAAAAAAGATGACTGACTAATCCGAAAACGAAAACCTGCCAGCTCTTCGTGATAACAGCTCTGCCCTGAAATCTCTCGAATTACGTTAATTTGTGGACTTATTAATGCTTCGTTCGTACTTTCACTCTTTCGAAGCTGTACTTGATGTAAAGTCCCAACATGACCCTGTATTTTAGGGATTTGTTCGTTTATCCAAGGTACTGCAACATCACAATTAGTAACCTTGACTAATCCTCTATGACTTCTTGGTACGAAGCCCACATCACCAAATAACCTACCGGTTGAAAAACGTACATGATTCCGATATGCCCAAGGGTCTTCAGCCGGAATCATTGGGTTAACTTTTAAACTTTTAAATTCTCCAATACGGAGCAAAGCATCTCGGACAATTTCTTCTTTCACCTCAATTTGACTGCTGTACTCAAGATGTTGAAATTGGCAACCCCCGCACTCACCAAAAATATCGCATTTCGGTTCAATTCTTCCCTCCGCAGATTCAAGCACTTCTGCGACCGTGCCAGTAGCATAATCTTTATAATCATGCTCTAGCTCAACAGTACACCTTTCACCAGTTGCTGCACCTGCAACCAACAATCTCTTTCCACTTTTAGTTTTTGCGAGACCGTAACCACCAGAAACAATTCGTTCAATATTAACAACCTGCAAACGATCTTCATCTGCTATTTTTAATTCTTTACGTCTGCGTCGTCGTCGTTGGCTCATTTAATTGGCAAATACACCTGACTCGGCTAATGATGCAATCTTTTCATCATCATACTTTAGGAATTCACTCATAATAATTGAATTATGTTGTCCAAACATCGGGGCCGGACGATTTAAGATCGCCGGAGTACGCGAGAGTTTAAACCTTGAACCTTCAATAATTGTCGTACCATGAACTGGATGTGGCACGGTAGCAAAATGCTCACGATATTGTAGCTGTTGATCATCCATTGCATTTTTCCCCCGCAACAACACGGCGGAAGGAATACCTATATCTTGTAACTTTAGCTCAACATTTTTTGCTGTATGTTTTTGAGTCCATAGTCCAATTACAGATTCCAATAAATCGGCATTACCATGTCGTTCATCTATCGACATAGCCCTATATGAATTCATATCGATAACATTACAGAAAGCTTCCCATTCGGTATCATTTCTTATAGCTATAGCAATCCACTCATCCTCACCTCTCGAAGGGAAAACACCATGTGGGGCAAACTCTGAATCACGGTTACCATTTCTCGTAGATTCACCTGCTCCAAATGTATATCTTACGAAAGCAGTCGACAAAAAATGGAGTGCGGATTCTACTTGCGATTGGTCAAGATATTGGCCTTTCCCAGTCGATGCTCGATACTCTAATGCAGCTAACAGAGCGGCTAAGCTTAACCGTGGTGCTATAGCATCAGTGATAGCACCAAAAGGACCGGTTGGCGCACCATTACGTTCCCCAACAAGACCTACGTAGCCTGTAATTGCTGCACCAGTAGTTCCAAACCCTGGGATTAAGCTGTATGGACCCGTTTGACCAAAAAGGCAACTACTTAACATGATGATTTCTGGGTTTAATTTTCTTAATTCTTCATATTCAAGACCCCAACGGCGAAAAGCTTTTGGAGAAAAGGATTCACAAACAACATCAGCCCAACAAACAAGATCACGAACTACCTCTATGGAAGCTGAATTGTTCATATCCAAGGTTAAGCCAAGCTTCCCCGCATTCATGTTTCCGAAATATGCACTATTTTCAGGTCCTGGATTCCCATCATGAAATGGATGCATCCCGCGTCCTACTTCAGGGTGCAGTGGTGTCTCTACACGTATAATTGTTGCTCCATAATCTGCAAGTACACGAGTCATCGTCGGACCAGCTTGAACCCACATAAAATCAAGTACTTTCAGACCACTTAGAGGTAAGTTGGTAGTTGCCTTCTCATTTCTGCTCTCCTTGGATACCACCCCACCAAATACAGGACTAGGTGGTGGTGGTGCAGGTTTCCGCACAGGCTCTTTTCTTAATTTATCTGTATGTGCACCAAGCTTTGGCGCTCTATGCGGTTTCTTAATGGGTTTTTCACTTAACTTTATAAAAGGCCCAGGTAGCACTACTTCCTTCTTAGATAATTTTAATTTTTGCCAGTATTTTCGTGCTTGAAGTTGTTCATTTTGTAAACAATCTGGAATTGTAGATACAGGAACTAATAATAAATTACGTTTTTGGGCTTCTTTAAACAATTCTGCCTTTGTTTTATTTTTCACAAACTTTGTAACTAATTCTAAAACCCTAGAAAATTCTTCTTGCGTCTCTTCTCCACTAACTAATAGCGGAACATAACCCTCCCAATCTTTATCTCTAGTGCTACTGTCACAACCGCCTTCTTCATAAACCCATTCCATCAAGCGACGTGTATAAGGTCCGACCATATCTCCGAAGAAAAATGTGATCGCTACATGCCCATCCTTTGCCTCCCACACAAGTTTGATTTGAACACCTCCTATCTGCATCCCACCAGCAGAACGAACAGTTTCCTCATCACCTAAAGCGATTCCACCCATTTGGGTGAGTGTCGCTAAATTAACTGCTTGTTGAGCAGATACATCGACCTGTTGGCCAATACCTGAACGGTGTCTTTCTTGTAAAGCAATCAACGCAGCTCCAGCAGCTTCAGCAGAAGCATGAAAATCTGCTTGAGGTTCAGATATTCGCAAAGGTGGTTTAGTTGGAGCACCTGAGAGATGTAACAATCCTGAAGCAGCCATAATCGTTAAATCTGTCGCTGCATACCTCGCTTTTGGACCATTCTGTCCAAAAGGGGATAGAGAAATATAAATAATTTGCGGATTGATTTTTTTAAGATCAGAATACCCAAGTTTCAAGTCATCAAAATAACCTGGTGAGAAATCTTCAATAAAAAAATCAGTTCCTTCAATCAGTTTATATAAGAATTCAGAATCTGCTCTGTTATTGCGATTTACGAAATCTATTACAACACTTTGACTATTTTTTGCATGTGCCTCCCAAACAAAAGACCTCTTTACAGAAGTTTCAGGAGACTCAACATGAATAACTTCAGCACCTAAGTCAGACAGGATCTGACCGCATATTAAATTGCGTTCACGAGTAAAATCTAGTATTCGATAGCGGGAAAGCATATTTTAGGGTAACAGCTGCGCATTACTGGCGAAATGATGCGAGACAGAACTACAGAAAATAAGCATATAAATAATTTATTTTTTGCTGCAACACGCACCAACACCATACAAATCTATCGTATGAGAGTTTAATTCAAAATCAGCACCTTGCGCCTGCCTATTTACTGCTTGGTCTATATGTGCATCAATAAACTCAGTAACTACACCACAGACCGTACAAATAAAATGATGATGATGCTCACCTGTAGATGCCAATTGATAACGTACAGCACCACCTTCCAAGTTAACTCGACAAATAATCCCTAAATCCTGAAACAAACGCACTGTTCGGAAAATTGTTGCCCGACCAATTCCAGGCAAAGCATCCGATACCATTTCAATTGTAAATGGTCCCTTATGGTCGTATAAGACCTTATTAACAGCTTCTCGAGTAGCTGTTAAACGATATCCATTTTCCTTTAAAGCAATTAGTGAATCATCTGGATGGCGCATACAAGATGGTAGACAGATATAAAATTCAGGTCAATAGCAATTTGATAGTAAGTATCAATAAGGATACTGTAATGATATTACGTATCAATAGGTGTCTTGCATGAAATTAAGATTTAAAGAACTTTTCGCATTATTACTAGTATGCTGTGTTTCATTCGTAGCCATAGCAGGATGTTCAAGCGATAACGATTCAAATAGCGCTGAAGCTGACACAATTATTGTTTCAGCTTCTATTTTTCCTATAGCTGATCTAATTCGCCAAATTGCAGATGATAAGGTCCAGGTTAACTTAATTTTGGAACCCGGTGATTCACCACACACCTACAATCCCACAATAAAAGAACAAGAAAAAATTAACGAATCAAGCCTAATTTTTATCATCGGTCATGACCTAGATAATTGGGCTGCTCAAGGAATCGCCAATAAACAAAAGATTATTTCATTAGATAAGAACTTGAATTTAATGGAATATGGCGAAGACGGACATCATGATGATCATGAAGGACACGATCATGACGAAGATGAACATCATGACGAAGACAAACATCATGACGAAGATGGACATCATGACGAAGATGAACATCATGACGAAGACAAACAT
>MDTE01055208.1_pt1 | contig 20093 bp, 18 predicted proteins | sample 811231 | NCBI WGS metagenome assembly MDTE01 (sample SAMN05326651, study PRJNA326480) | marine metagenome | isolation source: seawater | place: Indian Ocean: Red Sea | collected 2010 | reverse complement strand
CATTCTGCAGCGTGGACCTCTTGCCCACGTTCGCTCAGCTGGCCGGAGCCACCCTCCCCGACCAGCCGATCGACGGAGTCGACGTTTACGACATCATCACCTGCAAACCGGACGCGACGAATCCGCACGAGTATTACCCCGTGTCAACGGGCCGTACCTTTGACGGAGTAGTGAGCGGCGACGGCAAATGGAAGCTCCACCTCCCCCACACGTATCGCACGCTCGCCAAAGCCGGGAACGACGGCCAACCGGGACGCTACGAGGACGCCCACATCGACTTCTCCCTGTTCGACATGGCTAACGACCCCTACGAAACCACCAACGTCCTCGACCAGCATCCCGATGTGGCCAAACAGCTCCAGACCTACGCCGAATCCCACCGCGACAGATGGTGGACAGAAACCTCCACCTGATGGACGTCAACCCTTAGCGAGGTTTTGGTTGTTTCGGCCCCTAAGGGGCAACGTTCGTTAACCTGGAGGTCCGTCTCCCCGAAGGCGAGATGGAGCCCCAGGATAGAACGCGGAGACCCGCACGCCGCCACTGTACGGTGACGGCAAAACGAATCGTTAAAACCTCGGCGTCTGCATCACGTATCTCGATAGATACCACTCGAAGGAATACCCGATGAAACCCGATCGAATCCCCACCCGAAGTGTCATCCCCGCCGTCCTTACCCCATTCACCGAATCCGGCGAAATCGACTGGGATGACTACCGCGCCCACATCCAGGACGTAACATCCGTCGACGGTGTCACCACGTTGATGATTAATGGCGCATCCAGTCAGGACAACACACTGACCAGAGAGGACAAGAAACGGTTAATCCGAGACGCGATCGACGCGACGGACGGTCGCACGCCCATCATTGGGGCAGTGCGGGAATCCAAAATCGAATCGAACCTCGGAATCCTCGCAGCAGACGCAGAACAGGCCGGATCCGAAGCCATCCTCATCATGCCGCCCGCTTGCTCGGAAAACGCCAGCGTAGACGGCGCGCTCGCCCGGTTCAGGACAGTCTTTGAGGCAACCGATCTCCCGGTCGCCTTCTACCAGGTGAACCCCGCGAGAAACGGCTATCCGATCGAAACCATGGTCGCCCTTGCCGAGCAGGACCAGGTATTCGCCGTCAAAGAGGGAAGCGGATCCCCCGAAACCAGCGAAAAAGACATGCGGTCGATGCGAGCCGTCGATCCGGACATCGCTATCTGGTCCACCCACAGTCGCTGGCTCATCGGCGACCTGGCTATCGGCGCGGACGGCATCCTGTCCGGCATGGGCAGCATCAGCGCAGACCTACACGTCGCCCTGTGTCGAGCGATGTGGGACAACAACCTCCCGGAAGCCCAATCGGTCAGCGAGATCCTCTGGCGACTCACACAAGTCTTCTACGCCCCCGGCCAGAATGCGCACACCCGCATGAAATACGCGCTCAGCAAACTCGGGCGACTCGAGAACGACCACGTTCGTGCGCCACAGAAGTCTCTGGATCAATCAGAACGATATCGCGTGGACCAGATCCTGAACGAACTCGTCAACGCCTGACCCGGACTCCCTAGACCGTACCCGAACCATGCCGGTCGTCCTGCCACTGGACCGAGAGGAATCTTCGGCTGCCTCATCTATCCTTCGTGCGATATGGGAATGGCCCGACCTTACACACAGGGCACCTCGTCTTCACCGGACGACGGCCTGAATGCCCCAGCTTTCTAATGTGTCACTATGGCCTTAGGAACCCTGACATCCCAATGATCTTCGACTGCCTGCCGCCCGTATTGGGCACGATCGGGCTCGCATATATCATTATTGTGCACATCCGATACCGCGACCTGTACGGGAACTATCTGGTTAATATCGGGAGACTCAAACAGCGGGAAGAACAGTGCAAAATTGAGGAACTGGAGCCATCCTTGACGCTCGCTCAGAATCAGCTCGAAGAAATCAAGGAGCAGACCCGCCAAGCAGAACGGCAGGAGGAAGTTCTGTCGATGGAACTCTACACGGCGTCCAAAGGGAAAGGCTAGATGATCTGGATCATCCTGACCGCAAGCGCCCTGATCGCGATCACGGCCTATACCAGAGTCCACCTGCGGCGTGCCCGTCTAAAACTGGCCGAGGCCGAGAACGACTGAACCCGCGCGGAGCGTCACCTCGAAGCCATTGTTGAGCAGCGCAAACCGATCGGGGCCCAGATCCGTGAGAAGGGTTGGGTTGGGAGCGCCCGAAGGGTGCGCAGCGCCAATAACCCGGGGTGTAGGCGAAGCGTAGCGCCGCCGTAACCACGGGTCCCCTCGACACACCGAGCCAACGCCGCACAAGAGTTACTCCATACGATGTCGTCAGCTTCGGCGCCTGCTAACCGTTGGCTTGAGGCCTCCGCCTCCCGATCCGATACACACCTGTCCACAACCCACCGCTACGGGGTCGGCGCAAAGGGCTGCCTGCCGGACCGAAGCCTTGGAGACCTGTCCCGCCGAAGCTTAAGCGAAAGGGGAAGACCAGCCGAAACCGGGGGTGGTGATCTAGCACCAGGACCGAATCCATATCATCGACCAACCGACCACAGCAGCAGTTCTTCAGCCGCGAATCCCTGTTCTGCCACGCCGTTTGGCACAAGTTGCGCATGCGACGCACTTACAGAGCACTTTTACAAGACCCGAAAAATGGGCATCTTCAGTTGCTTGAATTCCGGTCGCCACGGCGAACGGATCAATGACTGAACACCATGATTACCAATAACGGAGACTAGAAGACTTGAGCGACACACCGAACGGCGTCCCATACACGACACTCGACCGCCTGATCCAGGACTTCGCCAGCCGAGGCCTGGTGTTGCTGTCACCGGAAAGCCTCGATATCTCGCCGGACGTGCATCAGCGCGTCTACGAGAAGGAACTCGCGGCATACCGCGACAAGAAACCGGTGACCCCCTCCAGCATTCCCGCGGTTCTGGAAGTCCTGAACGCTCCCGGGCTGGTCGACGCCTGCAACAAGCTTGTCGGGGAAAATTGGGCGATCGTCCCCTTCACGCACAACGCGTCTTTCACGAGCGGTCCCCGCGACCAACACTGGCACAAAGACGACAACGGACCTTACAACGGCCGCAAACAGAGGCATCATCAGTCCGTTCAGCTGGAGATGCTCTACTACCCGCAGGACGTGCGTGAAAACATGGGCCCCACGGCCACGATCCCCTATTCACAGTACTGGACCTACAACCACGAAGAGAATCACGACAACTTCGCCGGCGCCGATCACCTGGACTTCAACTACCAGCTCAGCGGTCTGGAACGACAGCACGTGAGCGGACCGGATTCGGAGTATAGCGTCGAGGACATCGTTAACCGCAACACGGCCCACGACATCCGCATGCGGGCTGCCGTCACCGACACTGGCTGGCCGCTCGTGAAACAGTTCGAGGCCGCCCCTCTGCGGGCGGGTAGCGTGCTGCTCTATTCGCACAACACGTTCCATCGCGGAAACCATCGACGCGACGACTGGCGCACCTGGCCGGACAATCCACGTTTCATGTGGCGATTCTGGATCTACCGCACCTCGGACGTCGTCGATGGTATCGCCTTCCCGGTCAGCTGGCCAACAGATGACGAGTTGACCGGGATTGATCTGTCGAACGTATCCGATGACGTCACGGAGGTATGGCGTTACAACGATCACTGGATCCGTACGACCGATGCCCCTCCGCCAAGGGATACCGCTGCCAAACTCTCACCAGAAGCCAGACAAACAGAAGCTGAGGCGTTGTTCGATCAGCTCCACGCCAAGGGAGACGATGCGGAACCACAACGCGTCGGCGCTGCTTACAAACTGGCGTCGATCGGTGACACGGCAGTCAGTACGGAATACCTAGAAAGGGCGCTCTACACGGATCGGGAGAGTGTTCGTCGAGCCGCCACATACGGCCTGATTGCCGTCGGCTCGGATGCAACGGACGTGTTCCTCGAGGCTACCCGTTCATCGGCCAAGTGGGTCCGGAAGGCCGGAGTCTATGGTTTCGGTGACGCGTCACCCCTGACAGAAGAGGTCCTGAGCGCGGTTACTGGGCTGCTTTCCAAAGACCAATCGGTCTACGTGCGATCAGTCGCAGCGGGATCCCTCGGTTGCCTCGTTCGCCGGGCAGTCGCGACGGGTGAGGGAACCGACCTGATCCCCCGATGCGTCGAAGCACTGATCAAGTCTCTGAAAATCGAAGAAAACAGACCGACCATGGACAGCGCTCAGAATCGCAGCATCAAGTTCGCGCGTCCCACCGACGACAGTGACGTTTGTGAGGGAGGAAGTGTAACCTTCGGCCAGGATCGCTTCCAGAAGGTGAGATCGGCCGTTCGAGAGAACGCCCTGTGGTCAGCCGTCATCATCTGTTCTCACGGTGCCAACCTCCTCGGCGACACGCTCGAGCCTTTGATCGGTATCCTGCGCGACATCGTTAGGACCGACCAAAACGTTATCAGCGTCGGCTTCGCCCTAGACACGCTGACCCGTCTCGCCACCATCAAACAGCCTGAAAATCAGCCTCCCGAGATCGCAAGCCTGAGCAACAACTTGACAGAAATCCTTGGAGAGTCCCCGGTCAGGGCCTGGGAATCCCTCGTCCGCGCCGGCCTGGATCCGACGGTCCTGACACAGTTCTCGCCACAAACCTGACGGGAAGGATTACGACCCTACAGACTTGTATCGTCAGCCTCATCGAGATATGGCGGAGGTTTTTGAACCTGAAACAGGACAGATTGGTCCGAGCAGAATAGAATCGTATAGTGTCACCCATGACCCTCTCGGACCCACCACACACTCGCATACGTGACACCCAAATGAAAACCCGCAATCCGATCGTCATTCACTACGTTTCTGACATGAATCGCGCCAAATCCCTCTAAACTGGCGCCTTCGACGTCAGACCCATCTTCGAATCCGACGGCTAGACGACCTTGGACTTCGGCGCAATCGAACTCACCCTGCATTCACTGGGCGACGACGGTGAACAACCTTTGCCGCACGCCGGCCTGAACTTCTACGTCGACAACATCGAACAGATCCAGGCTGACATCGAACACCTTGGAGAGCAGCTGATCGAACTTCGCGAACCATCCGGCGGCGTTACTGTGCGAGTCACCACATTCAAGAACTCCGAAGGCAACGGTTTAGAACTCCGCCAACAGCCGTAGCCATACGAGACCCCATAGCCGCGTCCCGAGCTTCGCTGAGGGATGATCGCATCGTCAGCCTGGGGTTAGCCGTGGTGTCTGCGGCCCAACCACGGATTATCACGCAGTCACGAAACCATTCCGAGCAGAACACAATCGTATACGTAAACCCATCACCCTCTCGGACCTCCACACCAACCCATGCTCTTCAAAGGCACCACATTACACGGCATCAAATCCGGCGACATCACCCTGGCTTTCCGCCGATGGAAATGACCGGCCGCCAAATCCGGCGGCACACAGTAGACCGCCATCGGAGTCGTGAACATTGAAGACGTGACCGAAACATCCCTCTAGAAGATCACGAAAAAACAACGTACCCAGGCCGGCTACGACACCCACGACGACCTGATCGAAGCCCTCGGTAAAAGCAACGGAACTCTCTACCGCATCAAGTTCAGCTGCGGCGGCACCGATCCCCGCATCGACCTGCCCGAGGATGACGCATTGTCAGCCGATGACATCTTCGAGCTCCAACGCCGGCTCGAACGATACCACAAGACTTCCTGTTTGGGCCCCTGGACGCACTCGGTCCTGACCGTCTTCCGTGACCAACCGGGAGAGGCCGCCAGGATGCTCGCTGAGGAAACGGGGTTCGAACGCGACTGGCTGAACCGAACGTTCGGAAGCTCAAGAACCTCGGTCTCCACCATCAGTCTGAAAACGGGCTACAAGATTTCACCGCGAGGACGGCGCTCATGAAAGCGATAGGTCTCGATGGCTGACCGACCTGACATCCTTATCGCCCATCGCGGCGGCGTGGTCGACGAAGAACGGTCGGAGAACAGCTTCAAGGCGCTTGAGGAGGCAATCCGCCGTGGATATTCCCACGTCGAAATCGACGCCAGGATTACCGCGGATGGTCACGTTGTCTGCTTCCACAACGATGAGCTTATGGAAGAAGCCGGCATCAACGGCTGCATCTCTGAGATGACACGGGACGAAGCCAAACGAGTCGTCCTGACCCGCTCGGGTGAACAGATACCATCGTTCGACGCCTACTGTGAACGTTGCGCGGGCCGAATCGGTGTGATGATCGACCTTAAAGGTTGTTCCGACCCGTTCATCGACCGCTACACGGCCGAGGTGCAAGCCACCCTCCGCGCGCACGACCTGATGGACGACGCCCTGGTCCTCATCAACAAGATTCCCAGGGACAATCAAGCTCCGATCGCCGAACGGTTCCGTGGCCTGTCTCGTGTGTCGTGGCGCCGCCCACTTTCCGAAACGCAGGAGATCGTCGCTCGCGACGATTCGTTCGTCGGCGACCACTACGTCTTCAACCACGGGGAGGACTTCAGTGCCCGTGACGTCGAAGGGTTCCACGCCCTCAGCCTTCAGGTGATCCCCGGAATCAACACCTACCATTACCGCGGACAGGATCCGATGGCGATGGGCCGAGAACACATTCGACAGCTCCGCGCCTGCGGCGTCGATGGCTTCCAGATCGATTCCTGCTACGATCCCGAGCTGATCCCCTGACGCCGATCTATCGAATTCCAGTGTTGGGACGGGAACCGCTGGCCGCCTCGACCCGAACGAGACAATCTCTGGGTCCCAACTGGGGATCGTCGATTTCCGTGACCTCGTGGCCGGGTCCCGATGTGATCTTCCTGAGTGCCTTCACGTTATGTCGCTCCGATTGGTATCCTGATTGACCTTCTTGAGTCAAGTATACAGAATGTATTTGTTATAACGAACCGTTCTTCCATGTTGGGTGGCCCGGGTCTGTTGACTCGGCAATGCCCGTTGGTTACAGTTGTTGAGATTTCTTGTTGGTTTTATTGAGATTAGGAATCCTGTTCGTGCGAAACCTATCCCAGAATATGATGGCCATTCTGCTAATAGGCTCGGCCTGCGTGGTCGCGGAAACCACGCCCAGATCGAGTCTGCAGCTCCTCTCCGAGCCTATAGGGGGGCGCGGAGCGGCCCTTTCCGGAGCCCTTTCAGCCGTCACCGATGATCAGTCGGCCATCCACGCCAACCCGGCGCTCGTCTCATTACTTGCGAGCAAGGATTTCGTTTTGGCCCACCACTCCACCATCGCCGAAATCCGCCAGCTACAATCGGGCTGGGCATACGGGACTGGGCGGGTGGGCATCGGCCTGAGCCTTGGCCTCAACACAGCAGGCGGATTCGAAACGCGAACCGGACCGACCTCCAGTCCCATAGGTACCTTCAACCTCTTCGAACTCAACGCGGCGATGACCTACGGGCAGCGGATCACCCCAAGCCTCTCCGGAGGCCTCACCGCCCGATTTCTGCACGAGGATCTAGAAGCCGACCGCGCTTCGGGATTCGGCCTCGACGCCGGACTGGCCTATACACCAACCAACAGCCAGGTCACCTTTGGAGGCTCGATCCTGAACCTAGGTAAGATGGAAGCACTCGATCAGGTCGCCTCACCCCTGCCCAGAGAAATCCGGATTGGCGCCGCACTCAACCACGACCGTTTCCTCCTGTCGTCTGACGTGCGGTTCCCCCGCTTCGGTTCAACCGGTGTTCTGGTCGGTGGAGAGTTCACGCCCTTCCCCGTTCTGACCGTCCGGGCGGGATACCAGACCGGACACGACACCAGGTCCGTGTCCTTTGGCGTCGGTCTCAAGCGCAAGAACTGGCGGATCGACTACGCGTTCGTTCCTTCCGACCTCGGTCTCGAGGACTCACACCGGGTCTCGATCGGAATCCGATAATCCTTCGTGGCAAGCGGCCCCCCCCTCGACAACGGGACGTCCTCGAACCCCGAGAGCCACCCGGCAGTGACCTACGAACCCGGCTGGCAGGTTGGTGAACAACAGCCCCCGGTCCGCCCGGAGTGGGTTCAGGTCGTTCTCTTCCTCGCAACCTGCCTGACCACCACGCTCGCCGGGGTCCAGGCCTCTCCCGTCTTCAGCCGACGCTACGCCGACCGCGATCTCGAGTTGCTGGACCTGTTCCTGCCCGAGAACCTGATCCTAGGCGTCCCCTTTTCCGCCTCCCTCCTCCTGATCCTCGGTATCCACGAGATGGGGCACTTCATCGCCGCCCGTCGGTGGCACGTACGTGCGACCCTTCCCTACTTCATCCCGATCCCGACCATCATCGGAACCATGGGTGCGGTGATACGGATCAGGTCACGGATACCGAACCGTCGAGCCCTGTTCGACATCGGGGTCTCGGGACCGCTTGCCGGCTTCATCCTCTCCGTTGCCGCCCTCTGCTGCGGGTTCTCCACCGCGGAGGTTGTGTCGATGCATGAGTTCGAAGGCAAAGGCGCCCTCGTCTTCGGTGATTCACTGCTGACCTCAACACTCCAATATCTTATTGTTGGTGAGATACCCCCGGGACACGACCTGCTGCTGGAACCGATCGGTTTCGCAGGATGGCTGGGGTTGTTCGTCACCGTGCTGAACCTGCTCCCTATCGGGCAGTTCGACGGCGGACACCTCGTATACGCGATGTTCGGAAAGCGACACGAGATGGTCGCAAAGGCGACGATCGTCGGCCTCTTCGGAATGTGGATGTTCGGACCCGAGTATGGTTGGCTGACTGCCGCAGATCCGATGTCGACCTGGCTGGAAAGCAGATGGCCCGGTTGGATCATCTGGGGAATCATCTCGATCGTAATGGGAAGACGTCATCCCCCCACGTTGGACCCATACACAGGGTTGGACGACCGGCGCCGCTGGATCGGCTACGGGACCACAGTCATCTTCGTGCTCTGCTTCATCCCTAACCCTATTCGATGGATGTCACCCTAAGACATCATCCAATTCGTTAGGTCCTGCGCGAACACTGGTGGCTACCAATACACGGCGCTACCGAACTCCGAGCAGCACCACCTTGAAACCTGAAGCCTGGAACCTGATTCCGTCCATCCATGGCCAAGCGAAAAGCCCGTAAAGCCGCAAAGGAGAACCCCGTTATCTACAAGGGCAAACGGGGCCGCATGGCGCGTGGACGCCGATCTGCCCTGCCTGTTCGGCCGTGGCAGGTCGCCAGCATTCTCCTCGCCATTTCAGTCACCGTTGTCGCCTACACCTGGAGACCGGGCGCGCACCGGGACGACACCCCCCACGTCACGTCTTTAGCCAACACCTGGCGGGCGGAACCTGGCGATGTTGCCGCATTCGCGGACACCATGGCCACCCGCGCCGTAGACGTCCTAGCCGGCTTGGGCGTACCGGAAGAGCACATCGCCGTGCGCCGACTTCCCGAGCATCGAAACAGCGCGATGCGGTGGGAGCTCTCGTCAGACATCCCCGAGGACATTCCGCTCGCCGTTTCGAACCTCTGGCTCACCCGACTGGCGCACAGACTCGGCGGCTCAGTCGTCGAAGGCCGAGAGAACCTCAAGGGCGAACAGCTTTCCATGCTCGTCGGCCTGGACGGCCAGCGTACCAACCTGATCACGCTGCGCAGAAGCCCCTACGTAAAGCGAACGCGGGGAAGAATCGCCATCATCATCGATGACTGCGGATACCAGTCTCGCGAACTGCTCTCCGGCTTCTGCGAGCTGCCCGTCCCCGTTACCTTCTCGATATTTCCCGGTGAACGCGAAACCGTTTGGGCCTCGGACCGCGCGATCCACGCCGGTCACGAAGTGATGGTGCACCTCCCGATGGAGCCAATCAACTATCCCAAACAGGATCCGGGCCAGGGAGCCATCTTCACCCACCACAACTACGACCGTATCCGACAGACGACCAGCAACGCCATCCAGGCCGTGCCCGGTGCCCGCGGGATCAACAACCACATGGGATCACGGGTGACCGAAGACCGGCGTGTCATCGGCTACGTGCTCGACGAAATCAAATCACAGGGCCTGTTCTTCATCGACAGCGTGACCAGTAAGCACTCGGTCGCTTACAACGTCGCGTTGGAGATGGGCATACCCGCCGGACGCAACGTACAGTTCATCGACCTCACGGAAGATCCCGGACAGATGGAACAGAGCCTGCGAGCCCTGTCGATGAAAGCCCGGCAACACGGAACAGCGATCGGCATCGCCCACGCCAAACTGGCCACGCTTCAGTCTCTCCGTGCCGGCATCCCCGGACTGCGCAAAGAAGGATTCGAGTTCGTCACCGTCTCTCAGGCCATCAACTGACGTGACCCGACCTCGCCTGACGCTCCTTTCCGTTGTCCTCCTCCTCCTGACCACCCCCATCTTGACCGACAAAACCCGACTCATCTGGGGCTTCCCCACCTGGTCCCTAATCACCTTCACTTTGTCCGTCGTCTACGCAGCAGCCATCGCCCTTCTTCTGCACAGGTATTGGGGTCACTGTACGGGCGATGTGGAGCAACTCTGACGTCCACAAATCAGATGTTGGAGACTCTCTGGAGCCTGCGATAGGCAAAGGGAGGGTTTTTCCCGCTTTGAAAGCCCGGAACGAGCACACACATCTCATTCCCTAGATCTAGGCAATCGGCACGCCTATCTCCCCAGCGTCCTCTGCGCTCTCTGCGTTAATGCTTTTGACTTTGACTTGGGTTTATGGGCACTGAATCAGACACGTCACTTCTCGGTCCTACCGGAACCATCTTCCTCCTGCTTTACCTATCCTCGCTGCTCCTGATCGGGTGGCTCGGCCGTCGAGCACGCAAGGACGACTCGCTGACCGACTTCTACCTCGGCGGTCGAGGCCTCGGTACGCTGGTCCTGTTTCTCACGCTCTACGCCACACAATACAGCGGCAACACCCTCGTCGGATACGCAGGAGTGGCTTATCGCAGCGGCTTCCGATTCATCGTCTCCGTCATCTTCATGATGTCGATCGTTGGTGGATACTTGCTCTTCGCCCCACGCCTACAGGCGCTGGCCGCACGGTTTAACTTCCTGACCCTCGGCGACTATCTTCAGCACCGATACGCAGACCGGCGGATCACCATCCTTGCGACCGGCCTCGCGACGTGGGCGCTCGCCAACTACATCCTCTCGAACCTCAAGGCCATCGGTTTCATCGTCGAGACCACCACCGGAGGCCGGATCCCCTTCGCCTACGGCGTGTTGCTACTCTCGCTGATCATGGTGGTATACGAGACCCTCGGCGGATTCCGCAGTGTCGCCTGGACAGATGCCATCCAGGGCGTCCTCCTTTTGTCAGGCTGTCTCGTAATCTTCGTCGCCATCCAGATCCACTACGGCGGCCTGATTGAGGCGACGTCTGTCCTGGCCGAGCGATCCCCGCACCTGCTCGCCCCACCTGACGCCGCAGCCACCCTGACTTGGCTCAGCACCGTCGCCATCATCTTCCTCGGTGTCCCGTTCTACCCCCAGGCCATCCAACGCATATACGCGGCTGGAAGCGCCGCGAGCCTCAAGCGCGCCTTCCAGATCATGGTCTTCATGCCCCTGGTCACCACCTTCTTCATCTTCTACATCGGGATCGTGGCTGCCGCCTACTTCCCCGGCCTGGACCGCGCAGCCAGCGAAACCGTCGCGCTCCGCGTACTCAACGACCTCAGTAGCGGCCTGCCCTCTCTGGGATGGATGCTCGTCCTCTTCGTCGCCGCCGTCGTCGCTGCAATTATGTCCACCGTCGACTCCGCCCTGCTCGCGATCTCCTCAATCGTCACTCAGGACCTCTACCGACCCACCCATCCCGACGCGTCACAACGACGCCTGACCTATGTCGGCAAGCTCTCCTCCTGGGGCATCATGGCCATCGCCGCCGGCCTCGCAATCATCCTCCCCCAGACAATTTGGCGCCTCACCGAAATCAAACTCGAGCTCCTCTGCCAAGTCGCCCCCGCCGTCTTACTCGGCATCCACATTAAGTCCCTCTCCGCTTGCACCGTCCTGACGGGCATGACCGCCGGCACCTTCCTCACAGTAATTCTGATGTCCGCCAGCTGGCTCAACCTCGGCCCCTCCAGCAAACCCCTCGGCATTCACGCCGGCATCTGGGGCTGCGCCCTGAACTTCGCCCTAGTAGGTCTCCTCCATCGACGAGAACGGGGTATCCGGTAACCGCGCCCTTTATGGGTGCGCGCATATGGCCGCCCCATATAAACTTCCATATACCGCTTTCTGTGTACAGAAAGGCGCCCATCGATCGGAACCTAGTGGCGCTCGGCAATGAAGATCTCCAGACCGGAGGTCGGTCCCACGATTCACATCCGTACACTAGAAAAGCGCCCCTCGACCTGAATCGAGAGGCGCTCAACCACACACAAGATCTCCCAGCCAGAGGCCGGTCCCACGAGCTTAATCTCCGCTGCCTGCCTCCACTGAATCCACCACCGCCGACGCCGCAACCTCCGTACTATCCTCTTCCACCACCGGCGTCTCCCCCCAATATGTTGCCCTAGGATACATCATATGCATCACACTCGAGTCCGTGAGATACACGAGCTCATCACCAACCGTACGCACGTAATTGTGTGACCAGTCCGACGTCGACCGCCCAAACACCGCGTGAATCATCTCGTCGCCTGAGACATTCGTCAGTCGAACGTGCGTTCCCGAGCTGTCGTCGACTGAGTACTTCAACCACTTCTCCGGGTTCTTCGAAATCAGCGTCTCCTTCTTCACCTGGAGCGCCTTGTCGAAGAATGTATCCATCCGGTTGGGCCGCATCGCCAGCGTATCGTGACCGGCGATTGTCCAATCCTCACCGTCACGCTCGATCGTCAGCGTATCGTCCTTCGTCCACAGCTCGATCGTCTGAATCTTTCCCTGATCCTCCGGGAACACTGCATCCGATTGTGTCTGCAGCCCACTCTGCTGCATCTGGGTGAACAGATACAGAGCGACCAAGACCGCGAGCACAATGGCAATCCACTTCAGATTACCCATACAGCTCCTCCAATCGCTTTGTCCGGTTCGTCTCCAGTCGCCACTGCAGCAGACCATACAGGATCACGAGCAGAGCGGGGAGAATGAAGTTGGTCGACTTCCACGTCGCTCGCCCGGCCTCGTCTACGGCAGCCAGTGGTCGCGACGTGATCTCGCGGGAACGCAGCTTGACCAGGTCCCGATCGCCGATCAGCACGTCCGTCGCGTTCATCACGAAAACGACATTTTCCGGCATCCGTCCACCACCCTCATCCAGCAGGAAGGCCGAGTCCGGGATCAGTACGAGCTGACTCGTCACACTCGTCGCCCCCACCTTCGAGGTAGCGTAGACACCGACCGTCCGGCTCGTCTCCGTCAGCGTCTCGAACATCGGATTCTCGATCGGGTTCAGGTTGAAGAACCCGGCCGCGATTCCAGACTGATTCGACGTCTGAAGCAGCGACTGCACCGTGACCGACGAATCCGCTGAGTCCCAGGAGATTTCACTCGGGAACAGCAGGTGGACCTGCTCGAGCCCCTCGACGATCACGTGATCCCCGAAGTCGCGAATGATCGGGAAGAACGGATATGCGACCGCCGTGTTGATCCGGAAGAACCCACGCTGCTGCGTGACCGTGATGTTGTTGCAGAACTCGTCGAGAACTAGGTTGTCCTCGAGCGACACACCATACATATCCAGCACGTCATACAGGTTCGACACGATCGGCTGGCCCTGCTGTGTCTGCAAGCTCGCGTCGATCTTGCTCTGCGCCAAGAACAGGTTTCCGCCCCGGTCGACGTAGTCGGTCAGGTGCTTCAGCTCGTCCGCGCTTATCGAATCCGTCACTCCGCTCACGAACAGCAGGCTGACGTCCGCGGCGACCGCGCTCGCCATCGGAACCTGCTGGACCTGATAGGTTTCGGACAGTTGGGCCCGGATATTCTCTGACCCGCCTTCCTGTCCCTCGAATTGAGCGATCCCGATCACCTGCTTCTGATCGTCGACCATTTTCTTGATCTTGCTCGTGATCTCATATTCGAGGCCCGTCGTTGTTTGCACGACCGGGATCACCTCCCGCTGGTCCTCATACAGGAACACGAGACCCATGTGCACACGCTTGATCTCGAGCTTGTCGTTCTCAACCACCTGAAGCTGCACGGGCTGGATACCGTACTTCATGGCCTCCGCCGCCAGCTTCTCGTCGTTCTCGGGCTGATAGAACTCGAAACGAAGATTACCGTCCGAGTAGGCTGCATACTCTTCCAGAATGTCCTGGAGGAACCGGCGGTTGTTGCCGTATCGGCCCGGAAGATTCTTGGAGAAGTATACCTTCGCCGTCAGCAGATCATCGACCTTGCTCAGCACGGCCTGACTCGACGAGGACAGCGAGTAGACCTGTCCGTCCGTCAGGTCGAGCCGGAAGAACCACGACCGACCGACGATGTTCAGCAGCGCTACCGCCGCGATCGCGATGGCGACATAGATCGTGAATGTTTTTCGATTCGTGACCATGGCTACCTCCACTTCCGCATTTCGACCGTTCTGATCGACAGCGTCAGGAAGAGCCAGATCATCGTGCCGAAATAGATCAGATTGCGGGAATCGATCACGCCCCTGGAGATGTTCGAGAGGTGATGATCGACCGCCATATACTGGACGATCGCCGAGATCGACGTCGGAACGAAGATCAGCAGCTTGTCCATCAGGTAGAACACCAGCACGCCGACAGCCCCGATGATGAACGCCACCACCTGGTTATCCGTCAGACTGCTCGCGAACGTCCCGATCGACGCGTAGAACGCGCCCACCAGCAGCAGACCGAGATAACCGCAAAGGTTGGCGCCCACGTCGATGTTCGTCCCGACGGCCAGCAGCGTAAAAAAGTGGACGAAGGTGAAGGCCAGACCAGCCCCGATCAGCGTGACCGCAGCGAGATACTTCCCGATCACAAACTCGTGGTCTCGAATCGGGAGTGTCGCGATCATCTCCGTTGTCCCCATGTTATTCTCTCGAGCGATCAGCCCCATGGTCACCGCAGGGCAGAAAAAGAGATACACCATCGGGATCACCCCGAAGAGAGATCGCATGTCCGACTGATTGATCAGGAAGAACGTGCTCGTGAAAAAATAGCCGTTCAGGAGGACAAACGTGACGAGGAAGATGTATGCCATCGGGCTCTTGAAACAGGCGGCCAGCTCCTTCGCGTAGATCGACTTAAAATTACGCATGATCGCCCCCTTCCACCGTCAGCCCCCGGAACACGTCCTCCAGCTGAACACGATAGGGACTCATCTCGAGAATCACCCAGCCGGAATCTTTCGCGTAGTTGAAAATCTCCGCACGAGGATCCGCCTCCCGATCATACTCTATCGAAAGCACTCGGCCGCCGGCTTCTGTTGCTTCGTCACCTTTGATTTCCAGGCTTTCGACTTTCGACTTGAGACCTTCGACCGACTCTGCCGAAGCCTGCGACACTTCCAGGGTCAATTGTGTGCGACCCTGAAAACTGGCCATCAGCTCCTGTGTCGTGCCGTTCGCAACGATCTCACCCTTGTCGATGATCACGATCCGGTCCACCGTCGCCGCGATCTCCTGAAGGATGTGGCTCGACATGATGACCATCTTCTCACGGGCCAGACCTTTGATCAACTCACGGATCTCGACGATCTGGTTTGGATCCAGACCCGACACGGGCTCGTCCAGAATCAGGATCTTGGGGTCGTGTATCATCGCCGCTGCCAACCCGATCCGCTGCTTGTATCCCTTGGAGCAGGTCGAGATCGGCTTGTGAATCACGTCTGCCAGTCCGCATTGCTCGACAACCCGAGCGAGCGCCTGGTGGAAAGCCTTACCCTCCAGCCCACGAATCTCCGCCGTGAACTGGAGGTAATCGAACACCTTCATCTCCAGATACAGCGGGTTCGTCTCTGGCAGATAGCCGATCTGTTCCCGGATCTCGAACGAGTTATCGACCACGTTCAGACCGTCAACGAGGACGTTGCCAGCGGTGGGTGCGAGGTAACCGGTCATGATCTTGAGAGTCGTCGATTTCCCGGCTCCGTTGGCCCCCAGGAACCCGAGAATCTCTCCGTCGTGTATGTTGAAAGAGATAGATTTCAGGGCCTGGAAATCGCCGTAGTTCTTGACGAGGTTATCTATGCGAATCATGCTCGATGAGGCCTCCTCAGCATCGATAATGAGTAGTTAGGGGTTCTTGCGGGCGGAGAGACCGTCCCGCATTCCAGATTCAGAACAGAAAGAAAAAAAATTCGGGACGGCTCCACAAGTCGAATCCAATAAAAAACAGCGTGTGCGGAGCCGTTTCGGGGTCGACTTTCTGGCGCCGGAGGGCCCAAGACCATAGGTTGTACGTCTAATTCTGCACACACGCTGAGATTAGCTCGCATTCTGAACGGCCGGGAGAACCCTCAATGCGCACCTGTATGATTGCGATCCTGTCGTGCCTGCTGACCATCGCCACCAGCTCCGCCCAGACGCTCGATGACGACATCCGTCAACTGGAGCGGATGAGTGATGCCTTCGCCAAAGTTTCGGCGAAGGTCCAGGCAGGTGTGGTTGCGGTGTCCACAGAGCGAATCGTCGCCACCGCCAGTCCTTACCGCGGCATGCCGTTTGATGACCCATTATTCCGCCGCTTCTTCCGGATTCCCGAGCGCGAGCGCAAGACACAGGGCCTCGGGTCGGGCGTCATCGTCAGCCCTGACGGCTATGTCCTCACGAATAACCACGTCGTCGAGGGGACAGACAAAATTATTATCGACCTCACAGACGGACGGTCTTTCGAGGCTCGCATCGTGGGAACCGATGAAAGCAGTGACGTCGCCGTCTTGAAGGTAGACGCCGAGGAAGACCTCCCGATCGTGCCTAAGGGAAATTCCGACGACCTCAAGGTGGGCCAGTGGGTGCTCGCCATCGGGAACCCCTTCGGACTCCAGCACACCGTGACCTACGGCATCGTGAGCGCCGTGGGCCGTGGCGACGTCGGGATCGTCGACGTGGAAGACTTCATACAAACGGATGCCGCGATCAACCCCGGGAACAGTGGTGGGGCGCTTGTAAACCTTCGTGGCGAACTGATCGGGATCAACACCGCAATCCTCAGCCAGAACGGCGGCTACCAAGGCATCGGGTTCGCCATTCCCGTCAACCTCGCCACCCGGATCAAGGAGCAGTTGATCGAATACGGTGAGGTCCTCGTGGGGTACCTGGGCATCAGCTACCAGACGCTCTCACCTGCCATGGCGGATGCCCTCGGAACCGGCACAGGCTCCGGCGTCCTGATCAACGAAGTTCACGCGGACAGCCCGGCCGAGAAAGCCGGCCTGAAACGTGGGGACGTGATCGTTTCGATTGACAGTGGCAAGGTGGCAAATGAGGATGATTTCCGAAGCAGAATTGGACTGGCTGGATCGGAGAAGAACATCAAGGTCGAATTCTGGCGCGGAAACCAGAAACGAACAGTCCGGACAAGACTCGAGGTCTCGGAATCTACGAGTGGTCTAATCTCGAGCCGAAACGAACTGCTCGGCTGGGAGCTTCAGGAGATTACCAAGGACTTGAGCCGACGGATCGGCTACAGACCCGGGTCCGCGCTGATCATCACCGATGTCATCCCGGGCAAGACGGCATACCGATCCGGACTGCGCAGGCTGGACCTGCTACTCGAGATCAACCGCCAGCCCGTTGGAACGTTCGAAGAGCTGCGGGATGTGCTCGCCGGCCTGGACGCGGGCGACGAGATGCTCCTGCTTATCCGCCGCAGCCGCCGCGCCTTCTACGTCGTCATAAGAATGCCAGGCAGCTAGCCTAAAGCTCGCTAGACCCTAGACCTCGTTCCCAGGCTAGATCAACCCCGCCGACGCCAGAGCCACCCGAATCTCGGCTTCCTGCTCGGCACTCGACGCCGGCATCGGCGGCCTCGGCAGCCCTCCATCCCTGCCCTGCAACCGCATCGCGCATTTCACGTTCGCCGGCAGGTTATCCTGGTTGATCGCGTTCCAGATCGCGAGCAGCTTCTCGTGCACGCCCTTCGCCTTCGCGTGGTCACCGTCCTTCACGGCATCCCACACATCCACGCACAACGTTGGCGCGGCGGTAAGCACGGCCGCGATCGCCCCGTGTGCCCCGAGCGCAAACGACGGGTATAGCAGCGCATCGACAGCCGTCATAATCCGTCCCTTCGACTCGGATGACACCAGCAGGTCTGCGAGCAGCTTTACATCGCCGGCGCTCTGCTTCACCCCGATCACCCCATCCACCTCCGTCATAATCCGGTCCAGCAGTTCTGGCGACAAATAGGTCCACGGAACGACATTGTAGATCATCACGGGAAGACCCGTCTCCTCGGTCAGCGTCCGAAAGTGCTGAACCATCGCGTCGTCTGTCGGGCGGAACAGATAGTGGACCGGTGTCACCTGAAGAGCGGCCACGCCGAGGTCTGCCACGGCCTTCCCACGGTCTACGGACCCCTGAGTACTGTCCGTAATGATCCCCGTAATCACCGGCACCCGGCCCGCCACGGCGGCCACCGTAACCTCCGTGATCTGCCGTGTCTCTTCTGTCGAAAGCGTGTGCCCCTCTCCCGTACTCCCACATACCGCCAGACCATGGACACCTGCGTCCCCCACCAAGCAGGAAACATCCGCCTCGATGGCTCGAGCGTCGATGCCTCCTTCAGGCGTAAAGGGTGTTACCATCGGTGGAACAATGCCGTAAATCGAGTCCATATCAGTGCAAGCCTCCCTGAAAAACCCCTATCATCAGATCGTTCAAACCGTTAAATCTCAATCGCCTATGCGGAATAACAGTAAAAATCAGGGGAGCGTCAGATACCCCGCGTCCTGATCGACGACGACAAAGCCCAACTGCTCCTGATCCAGGATGCCCTGGGTGGCGAGAGCGTGGAGATCGCCGCTGCCAAGGATGCGCGTGAGACGTTCGAGGCGATCTATCGCCACATTCCAGACCTGATCACCCTCGACATCGACAGCACGTCGCAGACACTCGACCTGGGGACGTTGAAATATCTCGAAAAGCCCCCTTCGGCCAAAAGAGCTCGCCGCCCAAGTCCGGGCCATCCTCTGGTTCAAGCTCAAGCAGTACCAGATCTTCGAAGAGTATAAACGTCTATCCGAGCTCTCGCTGACCGATCCGCTCACTGGAGCCTACAAACGGCGCACGCTCAACACCTTCCTAAAGTCGAGGCTGCCCGAGTCCCAAGGTCACGGCATCCCCTTCTCCTGCGTGATGTTTGACATCGACAACTTCAAGGATGTCAACGACACCCACGGCCACCACGTCGGCGACATCCTCCGGAAAGACATTTCGGGCCTCTTTCGCAACCTCTGAGGTCGTCGCCCACCACCACTTCCGTTCCGGCGAAATCGAGATCAAGATCACCATCAGCGGCGGCATCGCCTCCCAGCCCGAGGACAAACTGGAAGCAGACCCCGAAGCCATGATCAAACTCGCCGACCAGCGCCTTTACGCCGCCAAACGCAACGGCCGCAACAACGTTATCTCCACAGGTTGAAAATCGGCCTTAAAAAGTTTCCATCACAGGTCGTCACGCCGTAGCTTCAGCGAAGGCGGAAGATCAATTCATCTCGACGGGGGAATTACCTTCCCTGCTAGCCCACCCAATTTGCCTTTGTCATTATTCATTCTGCATTGAGTAGTGCCTCACGTTCCCCGTAGACATCCCCGTTGCCACAATCTCCAACCTCCCATCCCCATCCAGATCCAAAACCTCCATCTGCCCCATCCCCAACTCGTCATCGATCGGCTCTTTCACCCATCCGTCGCCCTCAGGCCTGTACAGATGAAGTGACGTCGGCTTCCCGTTATACCCGCAGACCAGCTCCACCACACCATCCCCATCGATATCGATCGCCTGAATCGAATGCCCCCGGTGAAGGGTCGCGTCCACGATGGTCCGTTCCCACGGCCCACGCCGAATGTCGCCTTTGCACTTGTAGATTACCAGCTCGTTCCCGTGCCACGGCTCGATCGACAAAATCTCGTTCACCCCGTCTCCGTCGATGTCGTATGCCCAGGTCTCGCTACTCTCCGTCTCACTGATCACCCACTT
>MDTE01054565.1_pt1 | contig 20100 bp, 15 predicted proteins | sample 811231 | NCBI WGS metagenome assembly MDTE01 (sample SAMN05326651, study PRJNA326480) | marine metagenome | isolation source: seawater | place: Indian Ocean: Red Sea | collected 2010 | reverse complement strand
TCAATTCCCAATGATTTAAACCAATTCATTCTTTCTTGAGACCAATATTCTAGCCATTTTCCAGTTTCTTTTGGAGAGCAGAAAAATTCCATTTCCATTTGTTCAAATTCACGAGTTCTAAATATAAAATTACCTGTTGTTATTTCGTTTCTAAAGGCCTTCCCAATTTGCCCAATTCCAAAAGGAAGCTTTTGTCTTGATGTTAGTAATACATTTTGAAAATTAACGAATATTCCCTGAGCAGTTTCAGGCCTAAGATATACAATAGAGCCTGAATCTTCAACAGGGCCAATATGTGATTTGAACATCAAATTAAATTGTCTTAGATTTGTCCAATCTCCAATTTGTTTTGTGAATGGATCAATTAAACCAGATTCTTTTAATGTGTTTCCGCTATCTTCTTTATTATCATTAAGATATGCAACAATACATTGAAATTTTTCATCATCATCTTTAAGTTTTTCAGTAATTGTATTATCTATTAAACTTAGCAGTGTATCAATTACACTATTTTCTTGGGATTCAAGTAAATGGTCTAGTCTATATCGTTTTTTTGATTCTTTATTGTCTACTAGTGGATCATGAAAATTATCGACATGTCCACTTGCCTCCCAAACAGTTGGATGCATTAATATAGAGGCATCCATACCTACCACATTTTCTCTAGATGTAACCATCCTTTTCCACCACAAATCTTTTATATTTTTTTTCAATTCAACACCTAAAGGACCATAATCCCAGGTAGAGCCTAAACCTCCATAAATTTCACTACTTTGAAATACAAAACCTCGCTGCTTTGATAGTGATGTTAATAAATCAATCATTGAATTTTTTGTTTTCTCCATAATTATTTTGTTGCCTTATTATTAATTTTTTCAATGGCTTCCTCTAATGTGATTGTTGTTTCTTCACCATTTTTTAGACTTACATTTACTTTTCCATTGGTAATATAGAAACCATATCTTCCTCTTTTAACTTCAATTTCCTTTTTAGTTTCTTTATCTGTACCTAAAGATTTTCCAGAGTTTTGCTTGGTGTTTAGTATTTCTATAGCTTTTTTTATAGATAAATCAAATATATCTTCTGAGCCAGGTATTGATTTAGTAGTTTTTCCACATCGTATATATGGACCAAATTTTCCTATGTCTATCTTTATTTCTTCTCCATTTTCATTTTCACCTATTGAAGTTGGCAGAGATATTATTTTTTTTGCAATTTTTTCATTTAAATTCTCAAGAGTTATATTTGGAGGGAATCCTTTTGTTTTCTTTCCGCATTGTAAATATGCTCCAAATCGCCCATTTTTTAATAGTATTTCTTCACCATCTAAAGTGCCTATACATTCATCACCCTTCGCTTTGATATTTAACATTTCATCTGCAATTTCATAAGTAATATTTTCAGGTCCAAATTCATCTGGTATATTTGCTTTTTCATCTCCTCTTTCCATATATATTCCATATGGACCAATTTTGACTGCAATATCTTTTTTATTTGAATTTTTTAAGATTATTACATTTTTAGAATCTAATTTATCAAACTCTTGATTTAATAATTGATTTAACCCTTGCTGATCTTTGGAACCATTATAAAATAATTTTAAAAATTGCATATGATTATTATCTGCTCTTGCTATTGCATCCAAATCATTTTCCATATCAGCTGTAAATTCTAGATTTATTAATTGTTCAAAATATTTTTCTAAAAATTTAACAACGGCAAATCCAGTAAATGTTGGAATTAAAGTCCCCTTCTTCCTAGTCACATACCCTCTTCGTATAATTGTTCCAATAATTGATGCATATGTAGAGGGACGTCCAATTCCCAATCCTTCTAATTCTTTAACTAAACTTGCTTCAGTATATCGTGGAGTAGGTTTTGTAAAATGTTCTTTAGCTTCTGCATTAATAAAATTAATATTTTGATTTTTTTCTAGTTTAGGAATAATAACATTATCTTTATCTTTTGAGCTATCCTGATATACCTTTAAATAGCCATCAAATACAACTGTTTTACCTTTAGTCATAAATGTGAAATCATTATTTGTAATTTTTACTTGTGTAGTAAAAAGATTGGCTGATTTCATTTGGCATGCGACAGTCCTACTCCAAATTAAATTATATAATAAATATTCTTTTTCATCTAGTTTTGACTTTAATTGATCAGGGTGTATAAAGTTGGAACCAGCAGGTCTAATTGCTTCATGTGCTTCTTGAGCATTTTTCGATTTTCCTTTATAGGTAATAGCTTTTTCAGGTAAATAATCTTTTCCATATAATTTTTTTATTTCTGATCTCGCTGCTGTAAGTGCCTCATTAGATAAATTAATTGAGTCTGTTCTCATATAGGTTATATATCCATTTTCATATAATTTTTGTGCTATGGACATAACTCTTTGGGCACTTGTTCTAAGCTTGCTAATTCCAGCTTGCTGGAGTGTTGATGTTATAAATGGAGCAGGCGGTGATTTTTTATATGGCTTATCAGTTATATCTGATACAATCCATTTTTTTTCATCAAATGTATTAATATACTTTTCGGCTAATTCTTTATTTAGATGTATTAAATCATTAGATTTTAATTTGCCAGAATTTTTATCAAAATCATTACTCGTAGCAATATTATTATTTTCATTAGAAATTAATAGCGATTCAAAATCCTGTTTATCTGAGTTGAGTGTTACATTAATTGAATAATATTGATTTTCTTTAAATTTTAGTCTCTCTCTTTCTTTGTCAATAATAATTTTTATTGCAGGACTTTGGACTCGACCTGCAGATAATTTCCCACTAGGTGAATTTCTATTACTGATATTATTCCATAAAATTTTTGAAACTGAAAATCCAAATAGCTGATCTAATATCTGACGTGATTGCTGTGCATAGACAAGATCCATATTAATTTCTTTTGGATTTTCAATAGCTTCTAATATAGATGTTTTAGTGATTTCATTAAATACCAATCTAGCAATAGGTATTTTAGGCTTTAATATTTCTAGTATATGCCAAGATATGGCCTCACCCTCTCTATCTGGATCTGTCGCTAAAAGTATTTTATCTACTTTTTTTAATGATTTTTTTAATTCTTTAACAACTTTTGATTTATCATCTAATATGGAATATGATGGTGCAAAATTATTTTCAACATCAACTTTTGATAATCCACGGATATGACCTACAGAGGCTTCTACAATATAGTCGTTACCTAAAAACTTTTTTAAAGTTTTTATTTTTGAAGGAGACTCAACAATTATTAGATTTTTTGTTTTATTTGCCATTCAGGGGAGAACTTACAATTGTTATTTAGGTATAATGCAAATTATATCTTCATAATATTTAATTTTTTTTTATAATTTGTTTAGTATGAATTATCATATTTCAATCAACAAAATGACTGTTAAGGATACCGATCCAGTATCTTATTATTTATTTATGGATGATAAATCATTATATATGAATGATTTAATTGGTAAAAAATTACAAATATCTTATAATCAAATTATTTATTGTATTTCTTGCAATGAAAAAATAAAAAAAACATTTCATCAAGGATATTGTTATCCATGTTTTATTAAATCACCCTATACCTCTGAATGTATTTTAAGGCCGGAACTATGTCAAGCACATATTGGAGTTAGCAGAGATGATGAATGGTCTAAAAAGCATTGTCTTTCTGATCATTATGTATATTTATCATTAACTGCAGGTGTTAAAGTTGGTGTAACTAGAAAAACTCAAATTCCCACACGGTGGATTGATCAAGGTGCTGTGCAGGCGATTAAAATTGCTAAAACCCCTAATAGATATTTAGCAGGAGAGATTGAAATTAAGTTAAAACAATTTATTTCTGATAGAACAGCATGGCAAAAAATGTTAAAAAATGATATTAATTATGATATTGATATTATAGATATAAGGGAAGGAATGTATCAAAAAATTGAAAGTGAATATAATAATTATATTTATAATGAAGATGGAGATTATATTTTTCAGGAAGATGAATTTGAAGAAGAAATTTTTGAATTTTCTTATCCAGTAGATATGTATCCTCAAAAAATAAAAAGTATTAGTTTGGATAAAACTGATGATTTTACATCTAAATTAATTGGTATAAAAGGGCAGTATTTGTTATTTGATGATAATTTAGTATTTAATGTTCGGAAGCATACAGGCTATCAAATTTCTTTAAAAGTATTTTAAAAATATTTAATTCTGATAAACAATTTTTCCATTTACAATTGTCATCATTACTTCTGTATTTAGTATATCCTGTTCACTGCAAGTTGTTAAATCATTAGATAAAATAGTTATATCAGCATCATATCCTATTTTAATTATTCCTCTTTGATGTTCTGAAAAACTACCATATGCCCCCCATTGTGTGAACATTTTTAAGGCAGAAATTCTATCAACACATTCTTCTGGATGCCACCCATTTTCTGGCCATCCGTTATGATCTTTTCTGGTGACAGCCGCAAAAATTTCAAACAATGGATTTCCATCTTCAATTGGACAATCTGATCCACCAGGAATAGGTATACCCATATCTAGAAATGTTTTCCATTTTGATATTAATTTTGTTCGTTCTTCACCTATTCTTTTTTCAACCCATTTCATATCAGATGTGCAATGGCTAGGCTGCATTGATGGCAATATATTGTAATCTTTAAATTTATAAGTATCTTCTTCACTAACCATTTGAGCATGCTCAATCCGCCATCTTAGATCTTTATCTTTAGTATATTTAGAATATATATCTAGGACCATTTGATTTCCACGATCTCCAATAGCATGTGTACATAATTGAAAATTATTCTCTGAACATTTATATGCCAGTTTTTCAAATTCATCTTTAGATATTAAAATTAACCCACAATTATTTGCATCATCATTATATGGTTTTTTTAATGCAGCTCCACGGCTACCTAGAGCACCATCAATGAATGCTTTTACTGCCCGTATATTATATAATGGAGAATTATAATGTCCATTATAAAAATATTTATTTAATAAATTGATATGACTTGATCCTACCATTCCATAACATCTAATTGGAAATTTATTTTTATTGATAAGTTCAATTATAGAATTAATTATTAATTCATCTTGCCATGCATCATGTACAGCAGTTAAGCCCATTCTTGCAGCAAAATTTGCAGCATTTTTGATCCATTTTGATATATTTATACTATTATCACCTGGAAGTTTTTTTCTAATTGGGTCCATGGCATTATCAATTAAGATACAATCATTCACTATTTGCCCACCTTTAATTTCATTAAGGCTTTCATAGCTTTCTTCAGCGATTTTAATAGCAGTTTTATTTACCCACATAGAGTGCCCATCAATTCTGGTTAGTGCAATCGGATATTCTTGAATTTCATTTAATATTTTGCTGTTAGGCAATGCCGCATTAGGCCATAAATTTTGATCCCATCCAAATCCAATAATCCAATTTCCTGGTTTAAGAGATTTAGATTTATTATATATATTTTTTACAATTGTATTAATATTATTAATACCTTTTAAATCTAACATTTCAGATCGTTTACCAAAATTTTTTAAATGAAAATGAGAATCACAAAATCCTGGATATAAAAAAGCACCTTTTAAATCAATAGTTTTTAAGGAATTATCGATATTATCAATAGCACTAATTATATTATTTTTAATTGTTAAAGAATTTGCAAAGGGTATATCTTTATTAAGTGTTATAACATGTGCATTTATTAGATTTATGTCATTGTTCATAATTATACTTTTTGTTTTTAATAATTTAAAATATTTAGGGGATGATATAATAGAAATGATTGATTTGAGAAGCGATACAGTAACTATGCCAACATCAACGATGATGGAAGCAATTTCTAATGCAAAATTAGGTGATGATGTATATGAAGAAGATCCCACAGTAAATGAATTAGAAAGGTTAGCTGCTTCAATGATGGGCACTGAATCTGCTTTATTAATTAGTAGTGGAACGATGGGAAATTTAATTGCTAATCTTATTCACTGTCCTAGAGGGACTGAAGTAATTTTAGGTGATTTGTCACATACATTTTTATATGAAAATGGTGGTATTTCAGGATTGGGTGGAATACATTCGCATCAACTACCTAATAATGATGATGGCACAATAGATATTGAAAAAATTTCTAATGCTATACGAACTGATGATGTTCATTTCCCTAAAACTAAACTTATATCTTTAGAAAATACTCACAATAAATGTTATGGTGCACCTTTAGATATTAATTATATTAATTCAGTTTGTGATTTAGCACATGAAAATAATATTAGTGTTCATATGGATGGGGCTCGATTATTTAATGCTTGTACAGCACTTAATATTGCCCCTGATCAAGTTTTAGCTAATGTTGATTCTGTTACATTTTGTTTATCAAAAGGGTTATCTGCACCTATGGGTTCCATTCTTTGTGGAACATCTAAATTTATTAACAATGCACGGTATATTCGAAAATCTATTGGGGGTGGCATGAGGCAGTCTGGAATTATTGCAGCTGCTGGGATAATTAGCTTAAAGCATATGGTTAATAGGATTGCCGATGACCATGAAAATGCTCAATTATTAGCTTCTGGATTAAAAGATATTCATGGTATAGATATAGATGTTACAAAGGTTAAGACTAATATTATATTTTTTAATATTACCCATGACAGTATAACCCAATTAGAATTTGTTAAAGCAGCCAAAGAAAGAAAAATTTTATTAAATGATTATAATGGTAAACATTGTAGATTAGTTTTGCATTCTGGAATTAGTAAAAATGATGTAGAAAAGGTTATTCTTGAATTCAATAAATTATTAAGTTAAATATTATGTCAAAAGGAATAACAAAAAAATCAGAAGATTATAATAAGTGGTACACTGATGTTATCACTAAAGCAGGTCTTGCTGACTATGGTCCAGTTAAAGGTTCAATGGTTATCAGACCATATGGCTTTGCTATTTGGGAACTAGTTAAAGATGAATTTGATTTACAGTTTAAAAAAACTGGCCATAGCAATGCTTATTTTCCTTTATTTATTCCCAAATCATTTTTAGCTAAAGAGGCGGATCATGTAGAAGGATTTGCTAAAGAGTGTGCTATTGTAACACATTCTAGGCTTATGTCTGATGAAAAAGATGGAACTATTAAGGTTGATCCCTCATCTAAACTTGAAGAAGAAGTAATTGTTAGGCCTACCTCAGAAACAGTTATTTGGCATATGTATAAAAAATGGATTAATTCATATAGAGATTTACCAATATTAATCAATCAATGGGCAAATGTTGTACGCTGGGAAATGCGTACTAGATTATTTTTACGTACTAGTGAATTTTTATGGCAAGAAGGGCATACAGCCCATGCTTCAGAAAAAGAGGCTAGAGATGAAACACTTAAAATTTTAGATATTTATAAAAATGTATCTAAGAGACATTTAGCTATTCCGGTTATTACAGGTAGGAAGTCAGAATCGGAAAAATTTGCTGGTGCTGTGGATACATATTGTATAGAAGCTATGATGGGAGATAAAAGGGCATTGCAAGCTGGCACATCTCATTATCTTGGGCAGAATTTTGCAAAAGCATTTGATGTTAAATTTCAAACAGAAGACAATACAGAGGAATATGTATATGCTTCTAGTTGGGGGGTAAGCACTAGGCTAATTGGTGCAATTATTATGGCTCATGGAGATGATAATGGATTGCGTTTGCCTCCTTCTATTGCACCTGTTCAAGTAGTTATAGTACCATTTTTTAAGAATCAAAATGAATTAGATGTAATAAATAAATTTATTGATAATAATTTAGATGAATTAGTCCAATCTAGTTTACGATATCATATTGATGATCGAGAAAAGGTAAGCCCTGGATTTAAGTTTAATGAATGGGAATTAAAAGGTGTACCTATTAGATTGGAAATAGGTTCTAAAGAGATTGATAATAATCAGGTTACTATTTTTAGACGAGATATTAATTCTAAAGAAACTATTGATATTAATAATATATATAATTTTATTATTGAAACACTTAGTGAAATTCAAAATAATATGTATAATCATGCAAATCAATTTCTTAATGATAATACTTTTAATAGTAATGATTATGATGATTTTAAAAATAAAATCAATAATGGTGGTTTTGTTAGATGTGGATGGGATGGGACTTTAGAGACTGAACAAAAAATTAAAGAAGACACTAAGGCAACAATTCGATGTATCCCATTTGATGAATCAGTAGAAGGAAAATTATGTATTCTAACAGGTTCACCCGCACGACATGAAGTTATTTTTGCCAAGTCCTATTAAATCATTATAGAATGATTTTAACTACTAAAGCAATTGTTCTAGATTCAATTTCCTATCAAGATTCTAGTTTAATTATTCGATTGTTTACAGAATCTGTAGGTAAAATATCTATTATTGTTAAGGGAGCAAAAAAAAGAAAAAATAACATTTCATTGATCACTGAGCCTGGTAATATAATTTCTATTACATTAAATTATAAAAGTACTAAAAATTTACAGGTTCCATCTGAGATTGATTTAGTTTATTCCCCACCTGAAATTAGAAATGATATAAAAACATTACATTATGTAATGGCTATTATTTCTATTACAGATAAGTGTTGTCATGAAAATGAAAAAATGCACAGTTTATTTAATCTATTACAATTTATTATTATGGAATTAAGTACATTTAATAATAATGAGCTAATGATTTGCTTTTTTTTGATACATGTTAACAAGTTTTTTGGATTTACGATACATATTGAAGAATGTAGTATCTGCAATCATCAGATTAATGAAGGATCTGTTAACTTAGATTATTTAATATGTTGTAATAAATGTGCTAATTCATCTAAATATATTTTGTCTAAAAATACACTTATGGCATTAAATAATCTCATGAATTACAATATGGATGTAAGTACCGATTTATCAATAATAAAAAAATATTTATATTTATATACAAAAAAACATTTAATTGATTTAAAAACTATAAAACCACTTATTTCACTTCAAAAATATCAAAATCATGCATAGGGATTGGGCAGAAAAATTTGATTCTAGTAATTATGAATTTAACCATGGTCAGCAAGTGGGTGTTTTGCTTATTCATGGATTTACCAATACTACATATGAAGTTAAAGATTTAGCAGTTTATTTATCATCCCAAGGATTTTATGTCAAAGCAAAAAATCTTCCTGGCCATGGAACCACGATAGATGATTGTAATAATAGTTTATATTCAGATTGGCTATCGGATGTTGAGCAGCAAGTTGCAGAAATGTCTAATCATTGTGAGCAATTATTTGTAGTTGGAGTTAGCATGGGAGGTGCTTTGGCACTACATCTGGCTAGCATGTTTCCGTTGAATGGTATAGTTGCAGCAGCTACAGTCTTAACTTTTAAACAAAGTTTTAAAATTAATTTTCTTGTTCCTTTTTTTAGTAAAATGATAAAAAAGCGTCCTAAGTACAAAGAAATTCCAGAAAAAAATGTAATTAATTGGGGTTCTTATGGCTATAATCATTGGCCAAATATTGCATTGAATGAATATAGAAAAATGACATTTCAAATTCTAAAAGAATTACCCAAAGTTACATGCCCTACATTATTAATTCATTCCCGAATGGATATCTTATCTTTAATGAAAAATTATTATTTAATTAAGAATAATATAAAATCTAAACAGATTAGCTCATTAATTGTAGATAATTCTCCACATACAATTTTAGATATAGGAGATGATAGAGAAATGATTTTTAATAATATACTATCATTTATTAATAAAAATCTCACACATTGAATTTGAAGAAAATAATATCACCATCATTAACTATATAATCCTTTCCCTCTAATCTAATTTTTCCATTATTTTTGATTTGTGATTCTGATTGTAGCTCTATTAGATCATTTAAATGATATATTTCTGCCTTTATAAAACCTCTTTCCATATCAGAGTGAATAATGCCAGCTGCCTGAGGTGCATTCATTCCCTTTTTTATTGTCCATGCCCTAATTTCTTTTTCTCCTGCAGTGAAATATGTTTGCAGATTTAGCAAATCATATGCTTTTAATATAACCCTATTAAGTCCAGATTCATTTAAACCATAATCTGCTAGAAATAATTTTTTTTCATCATCACTCATTGTACTTAATTGCATTTCTATATCACCACAAATTTTAATTACTTTAGAATTTCCTTCTTTAATATAATTTTCTAATTCTATTAGTGCATTATTTGAAGAAGTTTTAATGTTTTGCTCAGATATATTAGCAACATATAGAACTGGCTTGTTAGTTAATAAATTAAATGACCTTATAATTTTTTTAGATTTTTGATCTAAATCTTTTAGTCTATGAACAGGATTATCACTATACAATTGATTTAATATTTGATTTAATAATTCATATTCATATTTTGATTCTTTATCTCCTGATTTAGATTGTTTTTCAACTTTTTTAATTCGGGTTTCAACGGTTTCAATATCTTTCAAAATTAATTCTGTATCTATAATACTAATATCTTGAATGGGGTTAAGCTTTCCATTTACATGTACAATATTATCATCCTCAAAACATCTTATAACATGTATAATAGCATCTACATCTCGTATATGTGATAAAAACTTATTTCCTAGTCCCTCTCCTTTACTTGCTCCGCTTACCAGGCCAGCAATATCAACAAATTCGATGGCTGTTTTAGTAATTTTATTTGTAGATATATATTTTGATATAGTATTTAATCTTTTATCTGGTATTTCCACAATTGCTCTATTTGGTTCAATAGTACAAAAGGGAAAATTTTCTGATGGAGCCTCTAATCCAGATAAAGCATTAAATATTGTGGATTTTCCAACATTTGGGAGACCGACTATACCTACTTTTAATGACATATGATTTTTTTAATAATTAATTTTTATAAGATATAATAGTATATAAATTAAATGTAAGAAATTTAGGAATGAACATATATGTATAATGATTATGTAATAATTTTAGGAGCTTCAAGTGGAATTGGATTGGCTTGTGCCAAATCTTTTGCCCAAAAAGGTATAGGGGTTATAGGAATATATTTAAGAAAACCTCAATCTCATATCGAATCTGTATTATCTGATCTAAATGAGTATAATGTTGATATTCAATTTAAAAAAATGAATGCATGTAACATGGAAGATGCTACAAATTTTATTAATAAAATTTCATCTATAGATAATATTAGAATTAAAGCATTTGTTCATTCATTAGCATTTGGAACATTAAAACCTTTTATTGCACATAATGATAGTGATATGATCGCTAAAAAAAATATTGATATGACATTAGATGTCATGGCGGGCAGTTTTTTATATTGGTCTCAAGAAATGTTTAAATCAGGTATTATTAAAGAGGGTAGTCAATTAATGGGTATGACTAGTTCTGGAGGCCGACGTGTTTGGCAAAGTTATGGAGCAGTATCTATGGCTAAGGCTGGTTTAGAATCAATTGGCAGACAATTAGCCTTTGAATTATCATCTCATAATATTGCTGTAAATATGATTCAGGCAGGTGTTACAGATACCCCAGCTCTAAGAAAAATACCTGGTTATGAAAATATGATATCTCATGTTCAATCTACAAACCCTAGAGGTAGATTAACTACCCCTGAAGATGTTGCTGAGGTTGTTACACAAATTGGCACTTCAGAGCATACATGGATGACTGGTAATATTATCAATGTTGATGGGGGTGAAGATATTATCGGTTAATTTTTGGTATTATTTTTGTGCTTTAGCAATGGAATCCCAGTGCTCTTTATAAATGTCTTTTGGATAAATATTATATGCTTTTTTAGCGGCATGAACTGCTAAATCATAATAATGCTCTTGTGCTACACCTTCTAATTTATGTCCTCTTTTCCAATATGAAATTGCAATATTATGGTATGCGTTTGCAATCATTTTTACATTATGCTCATCTAAATTACTAATATCTGATGGAGAGTTTCTTAGAACTTTTTTATACTCTTGTATAGCAAGCTCAAGCTGGTTTGTATTGTAGTAATATTCGCCTCTCTCCATACTTAATTCAGCATTGCTTTTACATCCCATAACTGTTAGGACTATAAGTATTATATATAATAAGTGTTTGTACATAAGTAGTCAAATTTCAATAATAAATTATATTTATGCAAGATTAATTACAAATTAGCTATTACGGTTCTAATTCTTTCAGATATTTCATCTATCTGCCATGATTCGATAGTTAATGCAGGTGCAACTCTTACAGTGCTATGATGAGTTTCTTTTGCATATACACCTAATTTTAATAATTCTACAGAAACTTTATGACCATCTAGAGATTTGCTGTCGTGCATTTCAAAAGCAGTTAATAGCCCCTTTCCTCTTACTTCTTTAATTTTATCAGGAAATTCATTTTTGATTTCTTCATAATGAGACATTAGCTGTTTGCCTCTAATATTTGCATTTTCAGCTAAATTCATATCCACTAAAGTTTTTATTGCATATACACCCACTACTGAAGCCAATGGATACCCACCGAAAGTTGAACCTTCTGAACCAGGAGTTAACATACTAATAACTTCATCTTTCCCTGCAACAAAAGAAACTGGAAGAATACCTCCTCCTGCCGCTTTTCCACATGCTATCATATCTGGTGAAATTTCATATAATTGATGTGCAAAATTGCACCCCGTTCGTCCAAATCCAGTTTGAACTTCATCTAGTGCAAGTAGAATATTATATTGATCACAAAGTTTTCTTACTTCAGTCCAATAATTTTCATCTGGGACTATAACTCCAGCCTCACCTTGTATTGGCTCTGCCATATAGGCTGCAATTTTATCTCCTTGTTTTTCGAATAAATTTTTAATTGCTTCTATATCATTAAATGGAACAAGCTCAACCCCATTTAGAAATGGACCAAAATCATCTTTTGAATCTGCATCATCTGATAGAGAGATTGCAGTCATAGAGCGTCCATGAAAATTACCCTTGGCACCTACTATAATAGCTTCATTTTCAGGAATTCCTTTTACACGGTATCCCCATCTTCTAGCAATTTTAAACATTAAATCTGGAGCTTCCACACCTGCAACCTTAGGTACAACTCTATCCATATTTGTTATAGAAGTTGTTGCCATTAAAAATGCACTCATATATTTATGTCTAATAGATCGAGGAACAGTAGGTAATTTTTCATTTTTGAGATGATGAACAACACAATCTACGATAGTTTGATTTAATTGTCCTTGATTAACTGCGGAATAACAACATAGACCATCAAGCAGTTCTTCTTCTATATACGAATTTATATTATCAGGATCAGGCTTTCTACATATAAGTGTAGAAGAGTCTTTTACATGAGACACAACTACATCTTCTAGGGGTTTATAATTTTTTGCCCCATTTTCAAATTCAATTTTTTCATGTTCTGAAGGGCTAAGATCTCCAATCCTAATTCCATTAATTTCCAGATTATCTCCATAGCCATTAATTATTGTTTTTTTCATATTCTAATATCACTCATTTTTTGATTAGTTTTTTTTATTAACTCACTAACTTTAAATATTAAATCTATACATTGATTTATATTTAATCTAGGATCACAAGCTGTTTTATAGTTATTTGGTAGGTCTTGTTCATTAATATTATCAGGGCCACCAATACATTCTGTAACATGCTCACTTGAATATTCAATGTGTATTCCACCCGGAATAGTTCCGTTACTTTTATGTATTTTAAAGAAACATTGTAGCTCATTAATTACATCACTATAAATACGAGTTTTATAATTATTTTTAATTATTGTATTACCATGCATTGGATCACATATCCATAAAACTTTTTTATTATTCTTTTTTACTGCATGAATCATTTTATCTAATTTTTTTTCAATATGCTCTATTCCAAATCTAGCAATTAAAATTAATTTTCCACTTTCATTATTTGGATTTATTCTATTTATTAAATGTATCAGTTCTTCAGTCTGAAGATCGGGACCCAATTTTATTCCGATTGGATTTTGAATTCCAGCAGCAAATTCAACATGTGCACCATTCATATCTCTGGTTCTATTACCAATCCATATTGTATGTGATGAGCAATTATACCATTTATTATCTATATTATTTTTTCTAGTTAAAGCTTCTTCATATTCTAAAAGTAAACCTTCATGCGAAGTGAAAAATTCATTTGTAAAAAATTTATTTAACTTATTTTCTGCACTAAATCTGAGCATTGTATCTTTAGTTTTTTCTAATTTATTTATAATAGATATATATCTTTTATCAATAATTTTATTATGTTCATTTTGCTCTAAAAATGATTGAAATATATTGGTACCACCACCATCTATATATGCTCTAATTAAATTTAATGTAGCAGCTGATTGATTATATGCTTTAATAATTCTATTAACATCAGGTCTTCTTCCTTCATCATTAAATCTTATATCATTCACAGAATCTCCTCTATAATTTGGTAATGATATATTATTTTTAGTTTCTAATAAATTTGTTCTGGGTTTTGCAAATTGTCCTGCTATTCTTCCAATATTTATGGTTCTTTTTGAGCAGTTATATCCCAATATGATTGACATACTTGCAAGTAAGTTTAATTTATTATATATAAGATTATCATTAAAATCTGAGAATGTTTCTGCACAGTCACCCCCTTGTAACATAAATAACTTACCCTGTTCAGCTTTTTTTAATTTATTTTTTAAATTGTTTATTTCACCACTAAATACCAGGGGAGGGTAGCTAGATATTCTATCAAATACCATCTCTAAACCTATTTTATCATCCCAATCAGGCTGTTGTGCTATTTGTTTATTTCTCCATGTATTTGGTTTCCACTTAACCATTTTGTTTAGCCCATTCGTTTTTAGTTAATGTTTTAATTTGCATAGCATGAATCTTGGTAGTCATAACATCAGAAATAGAATTATATATCATTTTATGTCTATCAACTAAACTGACCCCTTCAAATGCATCTGAAATTATTAATGCACTAAAATGATCACCAGTTCCTTTCAAGTCTACCACATTAACTTCAGAATTTGGTATAGCTTGTTTTATCATTGATGTTATTTCTTTTGTTTCCATAATAAATAGCGTCCGAAATTTAAATTGGAACTTAAGTTAACTCCAAGCATAGTAAATTTTATGTATTATTGTTATTATATCATATGATTCAATTTATTAGAGCATATAGCTTCATATATATACTTATTATTTTTATTTGTTTAATTAATTCTCAAGGATTATTAATGAAAAATAGTGATTTAAGTTTAATCGCTGAGAATTTAATTGAGGAAGGTGATATAGAGAGTGCGGTATTTGTATATCAGCAGCTTTTAGATAAAGAGATTAATGACAATGGCTTAATGAGTGAGTATGTCTATTCAATAAGTATAAAAATTTCTAATCTTTTAATTGAATTATCAAATTATGAAGAAGCTCAAGGATATGCTGAGCAAGCACTTATTATTCAATCTTATTTACAATCTGAAATTCATAAAAAATTTTCACCCTCTTTGCAACTTTTAGAAAAAATTTATTTAAGTAATAATGACTCTACACAATTGGAAAATATTCAATCACATATTAATCGTATTGACTATATTGATAGCCTATATCAGAAAAATAATATATATGCATTTTTCCCATTGTTAAATGTTCCATTATTATCAAATAAAAAAATTGATTCTATTGATAATACAAATTATCAGGCATTTAACTTATTAGAGCTTGGAAAATCCTATTTTGATATAGATTTATATTTTGAAGGTGTAGAATCTTTAGCTAAAGCATTAGATTTAAAATCTAATCTGATAACTTTATCAGATATTAGATTAATTGCAGAGTTGAATATTGATAAGCTGAATGTTATTATTGATACTATTAAATCTCAGATTTCTAATTCTGCAGATGATATATTTATTTCTAATCATTTATTGTTATCAGTTTTTCATTATGAATTAGGAGAAATAGATTTAGCAGAGCATTATGCAAATAAATATATTGATATAGTACAAGATTATTATTTAGGCTATGAACTTCTTGGTGATTATGAGTTTTCTAAAAAAGAATATGAAAATTCTTTGTTTTATTATCAACGTAGTTTATTAATAAATGAAAATAGTAGTCATTCAAACTATCATCAAAGTTTATGTTTTTTCTTTTTAGGCTATTTTGATGAATCAATTTCTATTTTAACAAATATTATTGATGATAATCCTTATCATGCTGATGCATTTTATTATTTGGGCCTCAATAACAAATTGTTAAATAATTATAATAGTGCAATTAAATACTTAACTCAGTATTTGCTTTTAAATCCAGATGATGAAGAAACCTATTTACACTTAGGCATATCTTATCATAAGATAAAAAATAATATAAGAGCATCAGAGTCATTAAAACGATATTTGAATTATGATTATAGAAGCGGAGAAGCACATTATTATCTTGCAATGATTTATGAAAACACATTGAAATTAGATAAAGCTATGGAAGAATATAATAAAGCAATTAAATATAATCCTGATATTATGGATGCCCACTATAGATTAGGAATGCTTCATTATAATAATAATAATTATAAGCTTTCAATGAAAGCATTAAGAGAATATGCAATACATAATCCAGATAGTGTTTATGTTATTGAAATATTGGCAGAGATTTTTTATCATGAAAATAGATTTCCAGAAGCAATTAATTCATATAATCAACTATTAGTAGATGATTCATTGAGAACTGATTATATGTTGCAAATTGCTCAATCACATATAGAATTAGGTGATTTTGAAAATGCTAAATCTTTTTTGAATAAAATATTATCTATCGATAATGATGATTTAGATATTTTATATCTTATTGCAGATTTAGAGAATCATCTTGGTCAATACAAAAATGCAATTGATTATTATATTAAAGCAATTAGTTTGGGTGGGAACACACTAAGTACATACTATAATATTGCTATTGCATATGCAAATGATGATAATTTTTTACAGGCATTATTAGCTTTTAAAAAAGCACTTGAGCTTGCCCCAGATGATCCTGAAATAATATATCAAATTGCTATTTGTTATAATCAAATGCAGATATATGATTTGGCGATTGAGTTTATGATGAAATATTTAAGATATTATCCGGGAGATTCCGTTGCACATTATATATTAGGAGAAATTTATTTAGGTAATGAGCAATACGATGATGCTAAAAATAGTTTAATAAAATCTTATGAATTAAATCCAAATGATTACACTTCATTATATAAAGTTGGATTATGTAATTATAAAATGCATCAATATGCAGATGCAGCATTATTTTTTAAAAAGGCATTAAAAATTGAATCTGAAGACATAAACTCTCATTTTATGCTTGGTATTTCTTATATTAATTTGGATAAGCGTAGAGAGGCTGTAAAGCAATTAAATATATTATATATGCTAGATAGGTCATTGCATGATTCTCTTCAAGTTCAGATAGAAAAAAGTTTTTAGTTCTCCATTTTTTATTAGAATCTTATGTATTAAATTCTCACCTAAAAATTAGTAGGATGAAAAAATGAAATATTTAATTCCCCCAAGTGAGGGGAAGGCTAAAATAACTCCACAGGAAATTAAATTTAGAGACACAGATTTTATATTTAAAGATAAAGTTCAAGATATTGTGGCATTATTAGAACTCTTAGAAGAAGAAGATTTACAATCTATATATGGAACTTCTTCTGAAAAATCACTTTATTTTCATAGACAAAATGAAGATATATTTAATAGTAGATGTGCATATGCTATTGAAAGATATTCAGGAGTTGTATATAAAAATCTAGAGTGGAATTCATTAAATAGTTCCAGTAAAGAATTTTTTAATAATAATTTTTTTATATTCAGTGGATTATTTGGATTGGTTTCACCGATGACATTAATACCCAACTACAAATTGAAAATGAGTGTATTATCTTTACAGAATTTTTGGAAAGAAACAATTACTAATCATTTATTATCTGAGGATGTAATTTTTGATTTATTGCCTCAAGCACATCGCAAGGCATATAAACCAGGTGCAAATGTTATTAATATTGATTTTATGATAATTAAAAAAGGTAAAAAAACAGCTGCAGGTCATTTTGGAAAATCAGTTAAAGGTAAGTTTATCCGCTATGTTTGTGAAAATCAAATTACTAACATTGATGATTTTAGTGGATTCTCATATGATGGTTTTCAATGGGACGGGAATTATTTTATAAAAGAAGAATAAATGAATTATTATAAAATTTTTATTTCAATTGTTCTTGTATCATTTATTATATTGATTAGTATAAATAGTGATAATAAAAAATCAAATCGTTCTAATTTTGAATCTCTATTAATTTCTGAATTTAATAATATGCAATCATATTCTGACCAAGAATTGGAAAATATTCCTGAGCCAGAACATCCCCATATGTCAAAATTTCAAAATAAATTGATGACTATAGATCCGTTAACTGGTAATGTCCCGATTGATAGACTTAGAGATGCATTTATTTATACAAGAAATTTGCAATTAGAATTAAGCAATAGAGATCAAATGGAATGGAATAATGTAGCATCAAATATGGGAGGAAGAACTCGAACTGTAATGTTTGATCCAGGGGATCTTGATGGAGAGAAAGTTTGGGCAGGAGGAGTTACGGGTGGTTTATGGTATAATAATAATATAACAGATATCACTTCTGAATGGGAACCTGTAAATGATTTTTGGGATAATTTAAGTGTTAGTAAAATAATTAATGACCCGCAAAATAATCAAATATTTTATGTTGGCACTGGTGAGGCTAATACAGCTATTATAACTTATAGAGAATCTTCTTCTAGAGGTGTTGGCATATGGAAAACAGTTGATGGAGGTGATACTTGGACATTATTATCGTCAACATCTGATTTTGAATATATAACAGATATAGATATAAAAATTGAAAATGATGTAAGTGTTATTTATGCGGGTGTGGCTTCTGGTACATATTATGGTACTCATCAAAGCAATCCCAGTGATGGATTATTTAGATCTTATGATGGGGGAATTACTTGGGAGCAAGTGCTTCCTAATATTCCAGGCACAAATACACCGTTTGCTGTTTCTGATATAGAAATTGCAGAGAATGGTAGAATTTTTGTGGGTACGATGAAAAATCTCAATGGATTAGGTGGAGCTACTATATTATTTTCTGATATTGGTAATATTGAAAGTTGGAACATATATAGTGATTATCAAGAAATAATAGAGTCTGCAAATACTAATACTATACCAGGGCGAGTTGTTTTAGACTCATCTCCATCCATACCTAATATTGTATATGCAGTTATTGGTTCTGGTAATATAAATAGTATGGGTTTTAATCTTTCCTATGGGAACTATATTATTAGATCCGGCAATGGAGGACAATCGTGGCAGCAAAAAACTTTACCGGCATCAGGGCAAGAATGGGCAAGCTTAGCTTGGCATGCACTAAAAATTGCAGTTAGTCCAGATGATCATAATACAATTTTTGTTGGTGGTTTAGAATTATATAGATCTGATGATAGTGGCAATACATGGCAAAATTTATCAGATTGGGATTTGATGTATTATGGAGGTGGAGATAGGTATGTTCATGCAGATATACATGATATTGTTTTTTCACCAGAAGATAGTGATCAAATGGTTGTTACATCAGATGGTGGGTTGTTTTTTTCAGATGAAATAAGCAGTTTGCATCCTGTGTTTATTGAAAGGAATAAAGGATATAATACTTTGCAATTTTATACATGTGATGTTGCTCCAGAGTTATTTGGAAATACATTATTTGTAGGAGGATTACAAGATAATGGGACTTTAATGATTGGGTTAGATAATCAAGATGATAATGAGTTAGATATTAGTGATATGATAACAGGTGGAGATGGGGCATATTGTTTTTTTGATGATAATAATCCTATTGTGATAACATCAACATATTATAATAGATATTATATTATTGATTTTCAGTCAGGGGGATATGATTATGTAGACTTAAATAGTGGTGTGTTTATTAACCCCGCTGATTATGATCATATTAATA
>MDTE01026996.1_pt1 | contig 20100 bp, 22 predicted proteins | sample 811231 | NCBI WGS metagenome assembly MDTE01 (sample SAMN05326651, study PRJNA326480) | marine metagenome | isolation source: seawater | place: Indian Ocean: Red Sea | collected 2010 | reverse complement strand
GAAAGATGTAAAACTTGATAAAGAGAGAATTCTTTTTGAAAACAACGAAGTTGGATTCATGCACGCTATTGCAAGCTTTAAGGACGGTAATAAAGAAGCAGTTATGTCTTATTACAAGTTTAAAGATGGAAAAATAGTACACCAAGAAACTGGTGCTACAAAACTACCAAAGTAATAATTAATTTTTATTTTTTAGAATTTTATCGTCAGCAATTTTGCCTTTATTTACACCCTCTTTAATAGTGTATTCGAGAGTACCATTGGCTCCTGCTTCGACAGATTTTTTATTTTTAAAAAGTTTTTTTTCCTCTTCTTTTTGAGCTCTTTCTCTTGCAAATTTTTCTAAATGTTTAGTATCTCTCATGACTCATTATACCTTAAATGACTCTCCACATCCACAACGTTCTGTTTCATTTGGATTTTTAAATACAAATTGAGAAGAAAATTTGTCAGATTTATAGTCCATTTCAGTTCCTAAAAGATACATTATTGCGTTGGAGTCTATAAATACCTTTACTCCTTTGTCTTCAATGACTTCCTCGTTTTTTTTTGCTTCCTTTGCATACTCCATCATATAAGACATGCCTGCACAACCGCCAGACTTGACACCTACCCTTACACCAATAGTATTGTTGTCTGCTTTAGACATTATTTCCTTAATCCTGTTTGCAGCGTTATCGCTTAACTTAATTACCTGTCCACTCATCATAAATTTAATTCTAATTTAGCAGCTTCTGACATTTTTGATTGATCCCACGGTGGATCCCATACTAGGTTTAATTTAACATCAGAAACACCTTCAACCTTTAATATATTATCTTTTACCTCTTTTGGCAAACTTTCCGCTACTGGACAATTAGGAGAAGTTAAAGTCATGTCAACATTGACTATATTTTTGTCATTTACTTCCAGTTTATAAATAAGCCCTAACTCATAAATATTTACTGGTATTTCTGGATCGTATACCTTTTTAATCTGATTTATTATTTTATCTTTCAAATTGCTCATTGTGTATTAAAAATTTTAGTACATTTTTTTATAGCGCTAGTTAGTCCATCAATATCATCTTTAGAATTATATATACCTAAAGAAGCTCTAGCGGTAGCAGTTAAACCCATTTTTTCATGCAGAATTTGACAACAATGATGTCCCGCTCTAACAGCAACACCTTCTTCGTCTAGTATTGTTGCTATATCGTGAGGGTGAATACCTCTAATTGTAAATGAAATAATTGATCCTCTATCTTTAGGATCTCCAACTATATTTACTGAATTAATTTTTTTAAGTTCTTGGATACCATACTCGGTTATTTCTTTTTCATGCTTCATGATATTTTTTATTCCAACATCTTGGATAAATTTAATTGATTCTGAAAAACCAACTACTTCGGCTGTTTGTAATGTTCCTGCTTCATATTTCGTTGGGCTATTTGGATAAGTTATTTTATTTTTTTTTACTTCATCAATCATTCCACCGCCTCCTTGATATGGAGGGAGTTGATCTAGCCATTTTTTTTTTGCATATAAAATTCCAACTCCAGTTGGTCCATACATTTTGTGACATGACATTACATAAAAATCACATCCTAGTTCGTTCATGTCTAGCTCTAAATGAGGAGCACCTTGGCAACCATCTACGAGCACAGGTATATTCTTTGTTTTAGCTAGATCTACAATTTTTTTAATAGGAAGTATTGTTCCAGTTACATTTGAAATATGAGTAACGGCAATAATTTTAGTTTTGTCTGTTATAAGTTTTTTTATTTCATCAATTTCAACTTCACCTTTTTCATTACAAGGCGCAAACTTTATAATAGCTCCTTTTTTTTCTCTAATAAAATGCCAAGGTACGTAATTTGCATGATGCTCTAATTCGGTTATTAAAATTTCATCACCTTTATTAATAAATTTATCTCCGTATGTTGATGCTACTAAATTGATTCCTTCTGTAGCATTTTTTGTAAAAATGATTTCCTCTATTGATTTCGCATTTATATAATTTCTTACAAGGTCTCTCGTTTCTTCAAATCTGTTTGTAGCTGAAACAGCTAAAGTATGTACGCTTCTACCAATATTCGAAAATTCATTAGAATAAAATCTAGATATTCTATCTATGACTTTCCCTGGTTTTTGAGATGAGTTAGCGCTATCTAAATATATTAATGATTTTCCATTAATCTTATTTTTAAAAATTGGAAATTGTGACTTTATAGAATTAATATCCATGAATTTGGCTTTCAATTTTACTTTGTATAAATTTTTTAATTGAATTATTTTTTATCAAATCAACTATTTCATTTAAAAAACCATTTACTAACAATTTAACAGATTCTTTTCTACTTAAACCTCTTGTCATTAAATAATGTACTGAGTCTTCATCTAAGCTTCCTGAAGTTGCGCCGTGTGAACATTTTACATCATCTGCGTATATTTCTAATTCTGGTTTTGAATCAAATTCTGATTTATCGCTTAATAATAAAGCTTTACTTAACTGGTAAGCATTAGTTTTTTGTGCATTATCTTTAACATAAACCTTACCTTGGTAAATTCCTTTTCCATCTGAGCTTAAAACATTTTTAACTTTCTGATAACTTTTGCAATTAGGTGCCAAGTGATTCATTCTTGTTTTAATCTCTTGATGATCACTTTCTGATAAAAATGAAGCGGATTGAATATTACACTCAATGTCTGTACCCTCTAAATTAAATTCTAAATCTAACTTATTAAATTTTGATCCAGATGGAAAAATAAAAGATGAATATTTTGAGCTTGATGCTAATTTATTTGTTGAAAATTTATGAAAGTAACCTTCGCTTTTGGCATTCTGAATATATATATTTTTATAGACAGCGTTTTTTTCTAAAATAATATTTTCATAAATATTGTTAATAAATTTAAATTTCGATTCATTTACAATAAAATCTATAATATGTAATTCTGAATTTTTTCCAATATTAATTCTATTTCTGCTGTTTAAAATATTTTCATTTAACTCTTTTGTATATAAATTATAAACAACTAAAACTTTTTTAAATTTATAGTTATCTTCTACATGTAAATCATACCCATTTTCTGACAAAGCATGGTTAAGGTTAATCAAAGGATTATTTTTACTCTCTCCAATGAAGCTTTCGTTACAAAAATTTTTTATTTTAATTTTTTTATTTTCTTCGAATTTAAAATTACTTGATATAAAATCACCATTAACATTGATTAGATAGTTATGATCAAAATTTTTAATAAAATTTACTTTTTTCTCTTTGGAGTTTACTTTTTTTATATCTAAATTTTCAAAGTTATTCCTTATAATTTCTCTCAAATCTGAAAATTTCCAATCCTCATCTTTCTTATTAGGAAATCCTTTTTGGTTAAAAAGATTCAAATTTTTAATTCTATAGTCTCTATCTTGCTTAGAAATCTTTTTGATATTATCTATCTCGGAAGAATTTATTTTAAAATTCTCAACCATTTGATTTTATTTTTTTATAGCCTTCTTTTTCCAATTCTTCAGCTAATTCCATTTTACCTGATTTAACAATTTTACCGTCTGATAATACGTGAACAAAATCTGGTTTAATATAATCCAAAAGTCTTTGATAATGAGTTATTACCAAGAATGATTTTTTTTTGTCTCGTGATGAATTAACTCCGTCAGCAATGATTCTTAGGGCATCTATATCTAAACCAGAATCAGTTTCATCAAGTACTATTAAATTTGGATCCAAAATTCTCATTTGTAAAATTTCATTTTTTTTCTTTTCTCCGCCTGAAAATCCGACATTGAGTTGTCTAGACAACATTTTTTCGTCAATACCAAGTTCAGAGGATTTTTCTTTTACTAATTTTAAGAAAGAAACCGCGTCAATCTCTTCTTCTCCTCTTGCTTTTCTAACTTTGTTTAACGATGTCTTTAGAAAGTTATTTGTATTAACCCCTGGTATTTCTGTTGGGTATTGAAAAGCCAAAAATATCCCTTGCTGAGCTCTTTCATCAACAGGTATCTCTTTGAGGTCTTTGCCCTGATACTTTAAATCTCCAGAAATTTCGTATCCGTTTTTTCCGGAAAGAACGTTTGCTAAAGTACTTTTGCCAGAACCATTAGGTCCCATGATCGCGTGTAATTCTCCCGATTTAATTTTTATATTTAAACCTTTAAGAATGTCTTTTTTATTTATAGATGCTTTTAAATTTTTAATTTCTAACATTTTTTACTTTATTTATCATTTTTTCAACCATTTCATAAAAACCTGTAGTCCTATTCATTGTAAGTAGTTTTTCCATTTGTATTTTTTTGAAATGATCAACTGTGATTTTTTTTGCTTCATCTAAAGGAGAGGAATTAAATATATCAATCAAAACATATGCGTAACCAGCAGCAATCATAGCATTGCTCCATGCTTTAAACTTCCCGTCCTCCCAATCTACAAAAAGATCAAATTGACAACGTTTAACTCTGTTAATATCAGTTCGTTTTTCTGAAGAAAGCGGATCATCATTTAATTTCTTTCCAAGAGAAATTAGCCACTTATAAACTTCTAAACTTTCTATGGCTTGAAGATTTTCAATATTTTTTTTATATTCGTCTAATTTATTATCAATTATCATTGTACTTTTTTAAATAATGTATTGGGATTTTTCATAGTTTTGATCTCCATAGCATTACCATATGGATCTTCGATAAACATGGTTTCTTGCTCTATTTCTTCTCCTTTAAATCTTATATATGGAGGATCAATAAATTTAATTTTCTTTTGTATTAATCTTTCTTTAAGTTTTTTAAATGTATTTGCGTCTAAATGAACCCCGAAGTGAGGGACTGACACGTTTCCCATATCGACATTATGTCTTTCTCCAACATTTTTCTTATTTGGATCGGTTGCGTGAAGAGTCAGTTCGTTGCCCCAAAAGTTTATATCAACCCATGCATCTGGATATTTAAACTCCGCATTTCCTCTTTCACAGCCAAGAACTTCACAATAAAATTTCATGGCGGTATCTAAATCTCCAACAGGAATGGCTAAATGAAATCTACTGTTCATAATTATCCTACACTTCCCTCTAAGCTAATACCTACTAGTTTTTGTGCCTCTACTGCAAATTCCATAGGTAATTGTTGTAAAACTTCTTTGCAGAAACCGTTTACTATCAGACCTACCGCTTCTTCTTGGTTCAATCCTCTTTGGTTGCAGTAAAAAAGTTGCTCTTCATTAATTTTGGACGTGGTAGCTTCATGTTCTACAGTTGAAGAAGAGTTCTTGTTTCTAATATACGGAACAGTATGCGCGCCACATTTATTACCCATTAATAAGGAGTCACATTGCGTATAGTTTCTGGAATTAAGAGCTTTTCTGCCTATGTCCACTAATCCTCTATATGTGTTATCTGCTCTACCAGCTGATATCCCTTTCGATATAATTTTGCTTTTGGTATTTTTACCTAAATGAATCATTTTTGTTCCAGTATCAGCCTTCTGATGATTGTTTGTTATGGCTATTGAATAAAATTCTCCAACTGAATTATCTCCTTGTAGAATACAGCTCGGATATTTCCAGGTTATTGCTGAGCCAGTTTCTACTTGTGTCCATGAAATTTTAGAATTTTTACCTCTACAGGCACCTCTTTTTGTAACAAAATTATAAATACCACCAACACCGTTTTTATCTCCAGGGTACCAATTTTGTACTGTGGAATATTTGATTTCAGCGTCATCTAAAGCAACTAATTCAACATTTGCAGCGTGTAACTGATTTTCATCTCGCATAGGAGCTGTGCATCCCTCCAAATAGCTAACGTAACTACCTTTGTCAGCTATTATTAATGTTCTTTCAAATTGACCTGTTTCTGAAGCGTTGATTCTAAAATACGTTGAAAGCTCCATTGGGCATCTTGTGTTGGGTGGAATATAAACAAAAGATCCATCTGTAAAAACTGCTGAATTCAGTGTAGCAAAATAATGATCAGTCAAAGGTATAACAGAGCCTAAATATTTTTTAACTAAATCTGGATGTTTTTGAATTGCCTCAGATATAGAGCAAAAAATAATTCCTTTTTTTATTAACTCTTCTTTATAAGTAGTTGCAACAGATACAGAGTCAAAAACTGCATCTACTGCGACCCCGCTTAATCTTTTTTGTTCATCTAGCGGTATTCCCAATTTTTTATAAGTTTCGATCAGTTTTGGATCTACTTCATCCAAACTTTTGGGTTTATTAGATGCGCTTTTAGGTGCAGAATAATAGTATAGATCTTGATAATTTATTTTTGGAAATTTTGGTTTTTGCCAATTAGGCTCTTTTAAATTTTTTAATCTATTAAAAGCTTTTAGCCTCCAGTCTAACATCCATTTTGGCTCTTTTTTAATATTTGATATGAATTTAACAGACTCTTCGCTTAAACCTTTAGGGGCGCGAATATTTTCTATATCTGTTGTAAATCCGTATTTATATTCCTGATTTGTATCAATATTTTGGTTTTTCATTTAATTTATTTCTACTCTTTTTTGTTTTATCAAGTCGTTCAAGCTAACTTTTTCAAAAAAATTATTAATATGCTTTTCAAGATCGTCCCAGAGATTATGAGTGATACATTTAGTTGCTTTTCCATTACAACCCCTTTTCGATTCTTTTCTGCAATTTAAAGTTTTAACTTGTTCATCTACTGCAAAAATTATACTTGATATTTTTATATCCCTTGGATTTTTTTCCAGAACATATCCTCCTTGAGGACCTCTAATACTTTTAACTAATTTTTCATTCTTTAGCTTTGAAAAAAGTTGCTCTAAATATGAAAGAGATATATTTTGCCTTAAAGAAATGTCAGTTAGACTCACTGGCTTTAGTTGTTGATTGGCTGCGAGATCTGCCATTGCCATAACTGCGTATCTACCTTTTGTTGTAAGTTTCATTATTAAATATAAGTTTTAAAGGCTTTATTTACGTATTCCCACTAAAATAGTCAACTTTATAAAAAAAATAATTTGTCGCTGCAAAACGTGTTATAAATCTATTTTTTTTTTGAAACTAATTATCATTATTAATTATGAAACAAAAGAGTTTAGAGGTTTTTATTGCTGGACCAGCTGGAAGACTTGAAGCAAAGTATTATAAAAATCAAAAAAAAGGTTCTCCAATTGCGATTGTGCTGCAACCTCATCCACAATACGGCGGTACTATGAACAATAAAATTGTTCAAGAAACTTATAATGTTTTTATAAAAAATGGTTTTTCAGTTTTAAGATTAAATTTTAGAGGGGTTGGAAAAAGTGATGGAACCTTTGATAATGGTCAAGGAGAACTTTCTGACGCAGCAGCAGCTCTAGATTGGATAGAAAGAGAAAACCAAGATTTTAGTCAATGTTGGGTTTCAGGCTTTTCTTTTGGTTCCTTAATATGTATGCAACTAATAATGCGAAGACCAGAGGTGACAAAATTTGTTGCAATTGCTCCTCAGCCAAATGTTTATGATTTTACTTTTCTGGCGCCATGCCCGACTTCAGGACAAATTATTTTTGGAGAAAAAGATGAATTAGTTTCAAAAGAAAGCATGAATGATTTAAAAAATAGGTTGAAAAATCAAAAAGGAATAGAAGTAGATTTTTCAGAAATAAAAAATGCTAACCATTTTTTTAAAGATAAAGAAGAAGAGTTAAAGAAAGCAATAAATATTTATGTTGAAAAAAGCACTGAACTTATTTAGCTCGTATAAGAATTCCGCCACTGCAGGGTTTATTTACACCGGTTGTTTCAGGGTAAGAAATTGGCAAACCTAGATAAGATCTGATTGCTAGATATCCGAAAGCTTGTGATTCAATAAAATCACCATTAATTGAGAGTTCATCGATTAATTTAATGTTACCATTTATTTTTTCTTTGATACTCTCTAATAAAAATTTATTTTTTCTTCCTCCACCGCATACATATACGTTATTATTTTTGATTCTTTTTGAGCAAATTTGAGCAGTAAATTCTGTCAAAGTAGCAGCACCGTCTTCTAAAGATAGCCCTCTTACAAAAGCTAAATCAAAATCATTTATATCGAAAGATTTGTTTAACTCTAAATTATCTAAATTAAAATTTTCAATTGCTTGGTTTAAAATAATTGTATTTATTTTTCCTGATCTTGCAATTTTGCCATCCTTATCAAAATTTTTTTTAGAATTTAACCTTAGCCAGGCATCAATTAAACAATTTCCTGGCCCTATATCGGTACTAAAAACTTTATTATCATTGTCTATTGATGTTATATTGGCTATTCCACCTATATTTAATATTACTACAGGTAATTTAATTTTATTTTTATTAACCAATAATTTATGAAAAATTGGTGCAAGTGGCGCACCTTCTCCGTTATTTTTGAGATCATTCTCCCTAAACTTATAAATAATACTTTTTTTTGTGAGTTGAGATAAAAGTTTTGCATCACCAAGTTGTTTTGAAATTTTTTCTTTAGAATTATGAAAAATAGTTTGTCCATGAAATCCTAAAAAATCAATACTTTTATAGTTTAAACTTTCTACAGCTTTAGCATGGAATAAGGTTATTTTTTTTTCTAAATCTATTAATTCGTTTTTTAAGATGTTCAAATCTTTTGATTTACTTATTTTACTTTTTAAAGAATGTATATTTTTGAATATATTTTCATCATATTTAAAAAACTTGTCTAAAATTAATCTATATTCAGTTTTACCATCAGACTGAACTATTGAAGCATCTACGCCATCTCCAGATGTTCCGCTCATTAAACCTAAAGCTGTATATTTTTTGCTCATATTTATATTTATTTATATAAATTTTTGTATAATAGTAGGTTTAGCACATATAGTTCTATGAAAAATACCTTTTTATCCGAAATGCGTTCAAGAGGCTTCTTAAATCAATGTACTGATTTAGAAAAGCTTGAGGTAGTTTTTAACCAAAAACAAGTAAAAGCATATATTGGTTTTGATAGCACTGCCCCTAGTCTTCATGTTGGAAGCCTGATGCAAATTATGGTTTTGCGACTTCTTCAAAGATACGGACATCAGCCAATAGTTTTGCTTGGTGGTGGAACGACTTTAATTGGAGATCCATCTGGTAAAGATACAACAAGAAAGATTTTGAAACATAAAGATATCAAAAAAAATATTTCAAGTATTAAAAAAATTTTTGAAAAGCTTCTATATACTAAAAATAAAAAAATCAAACCCATTTTTGTAGATAATTATAGTTGGTTAGGAAAATTAAAATATATTGATTTTTTAAGAGATGTTGGACGACATTTTACCATAAATAAAATGCTTACATTTGATAGTGTAAAATTACGATTGGATAGGGAACAATCGCTTAGCTATACAGAATTTAATTATATGATTTTACAAGCTTATGATTTTTATAAATTGTTCAACGATCATAATTGTATTTTACAGATGGGTGGATCTGACCAATGGGGAAATATTGTAAACGGAGTTGAATTGATAAGAAGAATGTTGCAAAAAGAAGCTTTTGGATTAACAACTCCTTTAATAACATTATCATCTGGCACAAAAATGGGAAAAACAGAAAAGGGCGCTGTTTGGCTGGATAAAAAAATGTTTTCTCCATACGATTATTGGCAATTTTGGAGAAATACTGCAGATGAAGATGTTAATAAATTTTTAAAATTTTTTAGTGAAATTGAAATAAATGAACTCTTAAACAAAATTGAAAGTGAAAAAGATATTAATAAGTTAAAGATTCTCCTTGCTAATAAAGCCACTTCCATAATGCATGGTTCAAAGGCTGCAGAAGACAGCGAAGAGACTGCAAAAATTACTTTTGAAAAAAAAGGTTTAGGAAAAAAAATACCAGAAAAAAAAATATCCAAAGAAATTATTTCAAAAGGTATAAATATATTAGATTTAATTTTTAAAAATGAATTATCATCTTCTAAAAGTGAAGCTCGAAGAATTTTGAAAAATAGAGGTATTAGAATTAATGATAAAATAGTAATTGATGATAAAACAATAGTAAATTTAGAAATATTTTCTGAAAGTAATTATATAAAATTATCAGTAGGTAAAAAAAAACACTTAAAGATTACTGTTGTTTAGGAATTTTCTTTTTTGCAGACTCTAAAGCTCTTGTAATAAAACGTGGTGTTAATGTCTTGATTGGATTAACGGTAGTTTTTAATTCATCAGGTTTCCCTTTAACTTTAAAACTAATACCAAAAACTCCCTCTCCTACTTTACTTCCTACTAGAACTTTGCCCACTACTGGTACTTTTGATATAACAGTATTTAATGTCTTTGCTGGAACTAATGTTCATCTTAGACTAATTAAACCACTTTTTTTTTCAACATAACCATCAATTAAAATTGATATTGATGGTCCAATCAAAAATATTTCTTTGATATCCATTTGAATTTTATTGCTTTCATATTTTATAACCATTGTGTCAAAACTTATTCCTTCCTCACCTTTTAAAGTATCTGTAAGACCTTTCAGATCAGCAAGGGACAATAACTTTGCAAGAGTAGGTGCTTTATTAAGTTTGAAATTTTCTATTGTAAGAAAGTTTGAAGATTTATTTTTGTTAAAATTTGATACATAATTTAAACTCCCTCCCTCTAACCCTTGAAAAAATTTATAATCAGTTAATAAAGGTAAGGCAAAATCTGAGTATATCTCGAGAGTTTTATTTTCAGTTTTTTTTTGTTTTTTTAGCGCTATATCTAAATGTTTATTTTCAGTGAAGTCACTTTTGGCAAGAATTTTTTCAAACTCTCCTTTTTTAATTTTCCCAATTAGACTAAAATTTTTTATAGGAAAATCTGGGCCTTTAATAATTTTATTAAAATTTATCTTTATATCCTTTGATATGTTTTTGAGAAATTTATCATTTTTGTTTTTTTTACTTAATTCTTTAATAAGCCGCTTCGCATCAAAAATATTTCCCTCAATATTAATATTTTTTTTGTTTATAATTTTGAATTCATTGTTTTTATTACCATCTATTGATGTATTTACATAAATTTCATTAAAGTTAATTAAATTAAAATTTTTATCTAAATTAATTTTTTTAAAAATAAATTTATTATTTTTATCTTCAACCCTAATTTCTTTTAAAAAAATACTTTTATTTTTATTTACTGAAAATTCAGTTTCTACATTTAAACTATTATCTTTAAGAAAAGCATAATTTAATGCTGAAATTTTAGGTAAAAATGATGCATCTTTAATTTTAAATTTCAAATTAGAGTCATAACTTCTGTTAATTGTTTGAATTAAATCTAGATCTCCTTTAAAGAAACTAATATCTGAAATTTTTTTATTCTCTATGATCCAGGAAGCATTATTTAAATTTAAAGATTTTTTTTTATAATTAAAATTAGAAATAAAATTTTTAATTTTATAATTGCTGCCAATCTTAACGGTGGCATTATCTATATATCCGTTAGCAATATAATTATCCCTCAATTTAAAACTATCATCAAATTCAAGCTTTAAATTATTAATTTTGAATCTTGCATTTATTATATTGTCAATAATTTCCTCATTTAAGTTTGTTTTTTTTATTAAAGGTTTGATATCTTTTAAATATAAAAGTTCCGTCTCTAAAACTATTTTTTTTATAGATATTTTATTATTAGTCAAAAAATCTAAGTCTATATTAGTTCTTAATGATTTAAGTGGGATCGAGGTTTTGTAATAATTTAAATTTGGATTTATAAATTTTAAATACAAAATAAGTTTTTTTATATCTATTAAAATTGAAACTTTTTCAAATTCTAAGTTTAGATCATTATTATTTTTTTTTATTTCAGATTTAATAATTTTATTAAATTTATCTGTTTCGTATCCAAAAAAACTCAGGTAAAATATTGATATAAATAATAAAAACAAAATGAATAAAAATGTTGAAAGTAGTGTTTTTTTCATTATTTTTCTGCTCTAAAAATTGAACCTTCAATGAATTTGTCTATGTCTCCATTTAATACAGAGTCTGGATTAGTGTCCTCTATTTTATATCTTAAATCTTTGACTAATCTATATGGTTGTAAAACATAAGATCTTATTTGATATCCCCAACCAATATCAGTTTTGGAATCTAGTTCTTTTTTACTTTTATCCTGTCTTTTTTGTATTTCATTTTCATATAATCTTGCTTTTAACATTTTAAAACATGTTTCCTTATTTTTATGTTGAGACCTTTCGTTTTGACATTGAACTACAATTTTTGTCGGTAAATGTGTAATTCTCACAGCGCTATCTGTTGTATTTACATGCTGCCCTCCTGCACCACTAGATCTATATGTATCTATTCTTAAGTCTTTTTCCTCTATTGAAATATTTATATTATCGTCAACACATGGATAGACCCATACACTTGCAAAACTTGTATGTCGTCTTGCTCCTGAATCAAATGGTGAAATTCTAACTAATCTGTGAACACCTGACTCTTTTTTCATTAATCCATAAAGATTTTCTCCTGCTATTTTTAAAGTACAAGATTTAATTCCTGCTTCTTCACCTTTGTGTTCACTTATCATCTCATATCTAAAATTTTTTTTATCAAACCATTTTAGGTACATTCTTCTTAACATTTCTGCCCAGTCTTGACTTTCAGTCCCTCCAGCACCAGCATGAATTTCAAGATAGATATCTAATTTATCATCTTCGTCAGATAAAAAACATTTGATTTCAAAAATTTTAACATCTTTAATTAATTTTGATAACTTTACTAAACAGTCATTTAAAGTTGGATTATCTGACTCTTCTAAAGCAAGTTTATTTAAATCCTGAAGATTGTTTATTTCTTTGACCGTATTGTTATAAAAACTAAAAATATTTTCTAAAAAATTTTTTTCTTTAAGTATTTTTTTTGAATTATTCTGATCTTTCCAAAAATCTTTTTTTAGAACCTCTTTGTTTAGGCTAGAAATCTTATCTTTAATTTTGTTCCCATCAAAGATACCCCCTTATGTTTGAGAGGGATTTCTCGCATAATTTTATATTTTTTTCAAAGTCACTCATTAATAGAATCTTGTAAACTTGATTAATTTATCACTTTTCTTTCCTAAATTTAAATTATTTGATTTTATTTCTTCCACACTGCTCTCTTTAAAGGCTTCTACTATTGATTTAGAAGACTGAAACCCACGATTTTCACCACTATCATAATCAACTGAAAAGAAATGTATAGTTTCAGGCACTCTAAAATTTCTTATATCTTCTTTATAAACTGCGTTTTCAATAAACTTTTTAAATATTGGTAAAGCAGCTTTGGCTCCTGTTTCAAATTTTCCTAAAGATTGAGGATTATCAAAACCAATATAAACACCAACTGTCAAATCAGAAGTGGAACCTATGAACCATGCATCAAAGTTATCATTTGTAGTTCCAGTCTTGCCTGCCAAAGGAATATTCAAACTTTTTAATTTTTTTCCAGTACCCCTTTGGACAACACCTTGCAACATTGAAGTAATCTGATAAGCAGTTTCCTTACTAACTATTGTCTTGTTATTATCTTTTATTTTTGGAACAAAAACACTGTCTTGTTCAGTTTCGATTATTTGACAGCCTTCGCAATCTCTTTTATCTGAATTAAAAATAGTTTTTCCTCTTCTATCTTGGATTCTATTAATTAATACTGGTTCAACTTTTTTCCCTCCATTTATAAATGTGCAATAAGCATTTGTTAGCTTTAATAATGTTGTTTCAGTAGAGCCAAGTGAAACTGATAAAAGCTCAGGCACTTCGTTATATACTCCTAAATTTTTTGAAATTTCACTAATTTTATTAAATCCTAAATTTTGTGCAATTCTTACAGTCATTAAATTTCTAGATTTTTCAATACCTTTTCGTAGAGTTGAGGGTCCATAAAATTTTTTACCGTAATTTTCTGGTTTCCAATCTTTTAAACCCACACCTTGTTCACTTACGAAAGGAGCGTCTAGTACTATTGAGTTTGGTAAAAAACCATTTTCTAAAGCTGCTGCGTAAACCATTGGTTTAAAAGCTGAACCAGGTTGTCTTTTTGCCTGTGTAACTCTATTAAATTCACTTGATGTAAAACTATAACCTCCAACCAAAGCTTTCACATTGCCGTTATGTGGATTCATTACAACAATTCCACCATTAACTAATGGCAACTGTTTTAGTATCCATCTTTTTTTATTTATTTTACTTACAAAAATAATGTCTCCGATTTCAAAAAGCTCAATAAAATTTTTTTTTCTTGTCCATTTCAAACCGCTAAAAGACATTTTGTGGTTTGATTCATCTTCAAGCAGCATAAATTCAGCTTCTGAGTCATTAATAAATGTAATTTGAGCAAGTTTCCATTTTAATGTTTCGTCAATGTTTAAATTCTCAATTTTGCTTTTCCAATTCTTATCTTTGAAAATATTTGTTACAGGTCCTCTCCACCCATGTCTTTTATCATAAGCTTCTATTCCATATCGCAAAGATTTTAGAGCCTCAATTTGATATCTGTCATTTAAAGGAGTGCTAATTGACAACCCTTCTGAGTACAATTTTTTAAAACCGTAATCTGTACTTACAATTCTTCTAACTTCTTCAGTATATGATCTGGCTTCTTTTGTGAGAGAAATTTTTCTTTTGTTTAAGTTTATTTTTTTTTCTGAAAATTTTTTAAATTCGTTGCTTGATATATATCCGTTTTCTCTTAAGTTTCTTAAAACAAAATCTCTTCTTTTTTTTGCTAAAGAAATATCCTTGTAAGGATTATATTTGCTGGGAGCTTTCGGTAAAGCTGCTAAAAGTGCTGCCTCGTTGTAGTCGAGCTCTTTTACAGATTTATCAAAATATTCAAGACTAGCTGAAGCTACACCGTATGTACCTTGTCCTAAATATATTTCATTCAAATAAAGTTCTAATATTCTTTTTTTTGTGTAGGCTTTTTCTATTCTAAAAGCCAATATAGCCTCTTTAATCTTCCTTTTTAAAGAAACCTCATTTGTTAACAGAAAGTTTTTTGCTACTTGCTGTGTAATTGTTGAGGCTCCTTCTAACCTTTTATTTGAAAAAATATTCTTAACATTTCTTATAAAAGCTCTTGTAACTCCACGTGCATCAACGCCAGGATGATTGAAGAAATTCTTATCTTCTGCTGATAAAAAAGAGTTTATTATTTTTTCCGGTATAGAATCAAACGGAATAAATAGTCTTTTCTCTAAAGCATACTCTGCTATCAATTCTCCTTTGTCATCGTAAACCCTACTCAAAACAGAGGGCTCATACCCAGATAATTTTTTAAAATCAGGTAGACCATATGAAAAATACCAAAAAGCTGAAAAAACTAAAAAAACTCCCAAAATGAGTCCCGATATTAAAAGCTTAATTGTTCCAATATATAATCTATTCATTTTTTTACCTTCTACCTAAATAAAACTCCATATTTTGGCTATCTTAAGGCAGTAAAAATCTTATTAAAATTTTCATGTTATAATTGTCAAAAAAATGTATAATGAATTTTATGAGTTTTATAAATTTAAAATTTAAAAATACACTATCCAAATCAAAAATTATGAACAGGTTTTATTTAACATGCAAAAGAATTTATACATTGATGCATCGCATCCAGAAGAAACTAGAGTTGTGCTTAAATCAGATACAGGTATTGAAGAATACGAGTCTGAGAATAAAAACAATCTAAACTTAAAGAGTAATATTTATTTAGGAAAAGTAAGTAGAGTTGAACCTTCTTTACAAGCAGCCTTTCTTGACTTTGGTAGAGAACGTCATGGATTTTTGGCGTTTAATGATATTCAATCTGATTATTATCAAATTCCTACGGAGGATAAGGAAGAATTAAAAAAAGCTGAAGAAAAAATTAGAGAAGATTTAAAAGAAACTACTGAAACTAAAGATCAAAGTTCTCCAGAAAATATAGAAGAAGATCAAAATTCAAATAATGTAAATAATAATAATAACAATAATAATAGTGTTGCTAACAAACCACCAGACTCAGACCAACCTGAAAAAATCAGAGAGAAATTAAGAAGTAGATACGGTGTTAGAAGATATAAAATTCAAGAGGTTATTAGACCTGGTCAAGTTTTATTAATTCAGGTTATGAAAGAAGAAAGAGGTCAAAAGGGTGCTGCTTTAACTACATTTGTTTCTTTGGCGGGAAAATATATTGTTTTAATGCCAAATACTGCAAAGGGTGGAGGTATATCAAGGAAAATATTTAATTATGAAGAAAGAAATAAAATTCGAGATATTTTAAAAAATATAGAAATTCCTCCTAACATGGGTTTAATAGTTAGAACCGCTGGGTCTAGAAGAACAAGAAATGAAATTAATAATGATCTTCAAAACACTATAGCTTTGTGGGAGAAAATTAAAAATAATGCAATTAATTCCTCTGCACCTATGTTAATTCATGAAGAAGGCGAGGTTATTAAGAGAGCTTTAAGAGACATGTATGATAACGAAACTAAATATATTCATGTTGAAGGAAATGAGGGCTACCAAAAAGCTAAAACCTTTATGAAAGAATTCATGCCAAGAAACTCGAAATATGTAAAAAAATATAGAGGAAAAATTCCTTTGTTTCATAGTGCAGGAATTGAGAAAGATTTAAATAAGATTTTTGAACCATTGGTTAAATTAAAATCTGGTGGATATTTAGTGATTAGTCCTACAGAAGCTTTAGTTTCAATAGACGTTAATTCTGGTCAATCAACAAAACAAGTTAATATTGAAAAAACTGCTTTAAATACAAATCTGGAGGCTGCTGAGGAGCTAGCAAGACAAATTAAAATAAGGGATTTGTCAGGGCTAATTGTTATAGACTTTATAGATATGATGGGTTTTCATAATAAAAAAATGGTTGAAAGAAAACTTAAGGAAAAACTTAAATTAGATAGAGCAAGAATACAAATCGGAAGAATAAGTAATTTCGGACTTTTAGAAATGACGCGTCAAAGACTTAAAGAAAGTTCAATTAAGTGGGAAACAAACTTGTCTTTAGATTCATTTGCTCAAAAAATTATTAAAAAAATTGAAATGTTAGCTTTTTCAAATAAAACAAAAACAATTAATGCATACGTACCAGATAAAGTAAAAGTTTATTTGAAAGATTATTTTAAAAATGAGATTTCTTTTTTTGAAACAAAATATAAATTTAAAATAAATATAAATTCTGATCCAGATTTGATAATTCCAGAATACAAGATACATTTATTTAATAAAAACAAAAAAATGATAAATCAAATAGAAAGTTTTAAAAAAATTGAAACTCAAGGAAATAAAAAAGCTGCAATAATAAAAATTCATTCTTCACAAAAAGATAAAATTAATAAAGATTTTAATAAGGATAAAAAGAAAACTAGCAAGAGTTTAGGAAAAACTCTTTGGGTAAGAAGAAAGAATAAATCAAATTAATCCTTTTTTAGGACTACTAGCTGAACCATATTCTTGAATTTTAATTCTACCCGCTAAAAAAGATTGTCTTCCTGCAATAACTGCGTTTTTCATTGACTTAGCCATCAGTATTGGATTCTTTGCTTTTGCAATTGCAGTATTAACTAATACACCGTCGCAACCAAGTTCCATAGCAATTGAAGCATCTGAAGCAGTTCCGATTCCTGCATCAACTATGACTGGCACTTTTGAATTTTTAATTATTAAAGATAAATTAAATTTATTTTTAATTCCTCTTCCAGAACCAATTGGAGATCCTAAAGGCATAATTGCTGATGCGCCAAGATCCTCAAGTTTTTTTGCTAAAATTGGATCATCTGAGCAGTAAACCATAACTTTAAATCCCTCCCTCACAAGAACTTTTGTAGATTTTAAAGTTTCAATCATGTCAGGGAATAAAGTTTTTTTGTTGCCTAAAACTTCTAGCTTTACAAGTTTCCACCCGCCCATTTCTCTTGCGAGTCTAAGAGTTCTAAGAGCTTCCTCAGAATTAAAACAACCTGCAGTATTGGGTAGGTAAATAATTTTTTTGGGGTTTAAATAATCCATTAAAACAGGTTTTTTCTTATCTAAAATATTAACTCTCCTTACCGCGACAGTAACAATGTCTGCCCCGGATGCCTTAACTGCATCCGCAGTTTCTTTAAAGTTTTTATATTTGCCTGTACCTACAATTAATCTGGATTTCAGATTATGTTTATATATTCTTAAATTGTCTTTATTCACTTAGCCACCACCAATAAATTGAACAATTTCTATTTTATCATTATTTTTTAATTTTTTCTTATCAAAGCGATGTCTGGGTAGAATTATCCCATTAAGTTCGATTGCAATCTTGTTTTCCTTTAGCTTGTATTTTTTTACAAGATCCTTAATACTTAAATTTGAATGAATTTTTATTTTTTTTCCATTTAATTGTATTTTTGCCATATTTAAGGTATTTTTAATTTTTATTATATCAAAATGATTCAAAAAATTCTTGTTATTAATGGTCCCAATCTAAACTTACTTGGTTCTAGGGAAAAAGATAAGTACGGAAACTCTTCTTTAGAGGATATCAAAAAAAAGTGTCTCTTACATGGTAAAAAAATTGGTTTAGATGTTGAATTTAAACAATCCAATGTTGAAGGAGAAATAGTAAATTTTATACAAGATGCTAAAAAAAATAATGACGGAATTATAATAAATGCAGGTGGATATACTCACACATCCGTAGCAATTTTAGATGCTTTGCTAGCAGTTAACAAACCTGCAATTGAGTTGCACATAACTAACATTTACAAAAGAGAGGATTTCAGGCATAAATCTTTGATTAGTAAAGCGGTAAATGGAATAATTTGTGGTATGGGTGTTGAAGGGTATATTATGGCACTTGATGGAATTAAAAAAGTTATAAATAAAAAATGAAAATTGATAAAAAATTAATAAAAGAACTTACTAATTATTTAGAGGAATTTGGTCTATCAGAAATTTCGTATCAAGATGGCGATAAAAAAATTAAAGTTGCTAAAAATAAAGTTTCTAATAATGAAATTACCGCACATAAACCAGGTCTAACAAAGTCAAGGGTTGAAGAAGAAAGCGGGACTAAGATTACATCTCCAATTATAGGTACTGCTTATCTAGCGCCGGAGCCAGGTGGAAAAAAATTCATTAGTTTGGGTCAAAAAATTAAAAAAGGCCAAACTATTATGATTGTTGAAGCTATGAAGACAATGAATCATGTTCCTTCTACAGCAGATGGTGAGGTAAAAAAAATTTTAGTTGAAGATGGTCAGGCTGTAGAATTTGGACAGTCGCTAGTTCTTTTAAAATAATAAATGTTTAAAAAAGTTTTAATAGCAAATCGCGGTGAAATTGCTGTAAGAGTAATTAGAGCCTGTAAAGAATGGGGTATAGGAACTGTTGCGGTACATTCTGATGTTGACTCCGATTCAATGCATGTGCGTTTAGCTGATGAAAGTGTTTGTATAGGATCACATCAGCCGCAGAATAGTTATTTAAATATTGCTGCAATAATGTCTGCGGTAGATGTAACTGGAGCAGAAGCCATTCATCCAGGATATGGTTTTTTATCAGAAAATTTTAAATTTGCGGAGGTTGTTCAAAAACAGGGAATAAAATTTATCGGCCCAGACTCTGATATAATAAAAAAAATGGGAGATAAAATTGAGGCAAAAAAGATTGCTAAAAAAAATGGACTACCAGTCATAGAAGGTTCCGATGGTGGAGTAAAAAATTCAAAAGATGCGAAAGTGATTTGTAAAAAAATCGGTTACCCAGTCTTGATTAAAGCATCAGGTGGGGGCGGAGGAAAAGGAATGAAAATAGTAGATGATGAGAGTAAACTAGATGAATTATTTTCGTTGGCTAGATTAGAAGCAAAAAAATATTTTGGGAATGATGAAGTTTATATTGAAAAATATTTTAAAAATCCAAGACATATAGAAGTTCAAATTTTGTCAGGAAAAAATAGAACAATACATCTAAATGAAAGAGATTGTTCGGTACAAAGAAAACATCAAAAATTAATTGAGGAAACACCTAGCCCGGTATTAGATGAAAAAATCAGATCAGATTTATTAGATAAAACTGTAAAAATGGTTCAAGCAATAGGATATGAGGGTGCAGGTACAGTTGAATATATTTATGAAAATGGAAAATTTTATTTTCTGGAGATGAATACAAGG
>MDTE01177699.1_pt1 | contig 20107 bp, 19 predicted proteins | sample 811231 | NCBI WGS metagenome assembly MDTE01 (sample SAMN05326651, study PRJNA326480) | marine metagenome | isolation source: seawater | place: Indian Ocean: Red Sea | collected 2010 | reverse complement strand
TCCTAACTTTTACCGAAGTCCTCTCCTTTTGAATCTGCCCATAAAACAACGCTCTACCAAAGCTTTGAACTTTTAAAAGCATTTTTTGTTAATCTTTTTGAGCAATTTTTTGATTTTCAGGTATTTTTCATAAAACTAATGATATCTCTCAGGAAATGGTGCCGGAAAGTGGACTCGAACCACCGACCAATAACTTACGAAGCTACTGCTCTACCAACTGAGCTATTCCGGCACAAATAATAAGGGATTCCCGATGTACAAGAGCGGAGCGAGGGTTAATCGCTAAAAATAAACAGTATTTAGCCATCGGGCTTCGCCTCAGATACAGATTCCGTAGCGTTTATTTCTTCATCTAGCGAATCAGCAGTACCCCTTATAGTTTGCGATTCTGCTACTAATCCCCAATACTCCGGCCTTGAAATAGTTACAGCCGAAGAATCACCCTGAACACCAACAACCCCGGTGACCGAGTCCTCAGCTTCCTGATAAGCTAAGCCTCCTCCTGGCGCTTCAATAAAATCCGGATTGAGCGCTGCAATCCAGCTGGACGAATCTTTGGGTACTGTACTAGTCAAGCCCAACGCTATCTGTGCATCACCTTTTACGAAGGTTGTTCGCGCTAGCCTCAAAGCGTTTTCATAGCTTGAATTGACTCTCGCCATATTGGCCTCCCTAACATAATCCTGGTATGCCGGCAAAGCCACCACAAATACTATAGCAATAAGAGACACGGCTAGCATCGCCTCAATAAGGCTAAACCCCTTTTGCATCCCTTTCATATTGTGAACTCCGATGAACTATTTATTTCTACCGAATGAATGCTGCACTTTTTAATTTAAAGCTGACTTCTCAGTGTACGGGAACGGTAGTCACTTTGAAACCCGGTGTTGAGACCAAAAGTTTAAGGCGGTCTACAGAAATTTCTACAATTCGGATCTCAAGACGTTAATTCTTATGATCACCTTTTATTGCAAGATAGTGGATAATCACCAAAAGCGTTAAACTTATTACCGAGGAAAATACCTACTCCGTTAAACTTTTTTACTTAAGAATCAGCATGTCAGAGGAACTTTCTTTATTTCAAGCCAATTATGGCTCTTTGGTCTTAGTGATTGCGCTAATTTTGGGATTATGTGTCGGTAGTTTTCTAAATGTGGTCATTGTGAGATTACCGATCATACTAAAGAAAAAATGGGTCTTAGAAGCAAACGAAATTCTTGACCTAGAAAGCCCCCCTACGGAGGATGGAATCTCCCTAAGTCAACCGGGCTCTCATTGCCCAAATTGCAAGGCTCGCATCCGCCTTCGGCACAATATCCCAGTTGTGAGCTATGTCAGACTTTTTGGGAAGTGTGCAAGTTGTGGGAAGCAAATATCCTCTCGGTACCTATCAATAGAATTAGCCACTGGTGGGCTAACTGCGTTTATTATCTATTCTCTCGGCATAACATTTACTGGAGTACTTGGATGCTTTTTTACTTGGGCTCTAATAACGTTATCATGCATTGACTATGACACAAACATTCTTCCCGACGATATAACTTTACCTTTCCTCTGGTTAGGTTTGGTTGCAAACTACTTCGAACTTTTTGTTGATTTTCGCAGTGCTTTTGTTGGTGTTTGTCTAGGATATGGTCTCCTATGGTCCACTTACCACATCCATAGATTCCTTACTGGGAGGGATGGTATTGGCCATGGTGATTTCAAGCTGTTAGCACTTATCGGCGCGTGGGTAGGGTGGCAACCGCTGTTTGTAGTAGTTTTAGTCGCTTCAGTAGTCGGTCTTTTTTTTACCGCGATACATATTTTAATGATTAAAAAGACTATCAATTCAATTGCATTCGGACCATATTTGGCTTTCGCTGGATGGATCATGATGATCTGGGGGGACGTGGTTATGAATCATTACTTCGCTTTATTTGGTATCAATTAATGTATGTAGTTGGCATAACGGGAGGTATCGGAAGTGGTAAAACAACAGTTTCGAACCAGTTCGCAGATTTAGGAGTAACCATAGCAGATGCAGATATCGCGGCGAGAACCATTGTAGAACCGGGAAAACCGATCCTCAAAAAAATTGTTGATAAATATGGCCAGAATATACTTTTGGCAAACGGTACGCTTAACCGCGAACTACTGAGGGAAATTATTTTTAACGATTCAGATGCTAGAACGTGGCTTGAAAAACTAACTCATGGTCCTATAAATCAAGAACTTAATAGTATTATCGAAAAGTCGACTTCACTTTACTCCATACTCGTCTTGTCTGCTGGAACAGGGAAATCACCTCTAATGGACCGGCTACTAGTGATAGATACTTTACCCGAACTTCAAATTGAACGTGTTATGGCTAGGGATAGAAGCACACGCGAGCAAGTTCAGGCTATTATCGAGGCGCAGCCGGACCGGCAAAAGAGGCTTCACATCGCCGATGACATTCTTGTTAACGACGGCTCTCCGAATAACCTTTCCTCAAAAGTTCGCGAGTTTCATACAAAATATACTAATCTTGCAAAAGCCAAAAGCAATGGCTGAGATAGTTGTTAAGTGTCCGACCTGCGGTAAGGCAGTAGCCTGGCTTACCTCAAACGAGTATCGCCCTTTTTGTTCTGATAGATGCAAAATGCTTGATTTTGGCGAATGGGCTCTCGGTAATCGAGTAATCTCTTCGGACCCTTATTACAACAATGCAGAAAGAGTAAAACTGGACGATGACGAAGGCATATCCTAGGTGCGATAGTCAGCATTGATCGTAATATATTCGTGAGACAAGTCACTTGTCCAAACAGTATCACTAAAGTCGCCAGAATTTAGATTTACTCGAATTAGGATCTCTTCTTGAGCCATAACATCTGCGCCATCCACTTCTCGATAAGTTGATGCTTTCGCGCCACCAAGCATCAGGCAAACGTCTCCAAGATACACGTCAACCTTCGAAACATCTATATCAGTATCAGCCTTACCAATGGCCATCACAATTCGCCCCCAATTAGCATCCCCGGCAAAGATAGCAGTTTTCATAAGCGGAGAGTTAGCAATCGCATAAGCGACATCCAAACACACTTGCCTCTTTGGTGCACCACTGACAGTTATAGTGACGAACTTTGTCGCTCCTTCCGAATCACGAATCAATCCTTGCGCGAGTTCCTGCATAAGACCGATCAATTCTGAGATAAATACTTTTTGCGCTTCTGGATTTTCAAGATCAACTGCCGTTTTACCTGTGGCAGTGAGCATGCATGAATCATTGGTAGAGGTATCGCTGTCAACAGTAATTCTATTAAAAGAACAGTTTACAGCTTTAACCAGAATTTCTTGCAACAACTCCTTCTTGCACATCACATCGGAGGTAATATATGCCAGCATAGTTGCCATATTTGGCTGAATCATCCCAGCTCCTTTGGCGATACCGGAAATCGTTACAGTAGTACCAAGGACATTAAAACGACGTGAAGAAATTTTTGGACGCGTATCCGTCGTCATAATCCCTTGAGCTGCAAGAAACCAATTAGATGGGTCGAGCCCTCCAAAAAGTTCCCTCAAGGATGCAGTGATTTTTTTAACGGGAAGTCTCTCACCGATGACGCCTGTAGAGAAGGGTATTATTTCTTCACAAGAAACGCCGCTTACTTCGGCCATCGCTTCACAGCACTGAAGAGCATCTTGATTACCGAGTTCTCCGGTTGCCGCATTGGCGTTACCGCTATTTATTAGAAAGTATCTAGCATCTCGCTGTTCTAAATGCGTCTTCGCGATCTTCACGGGTGCAGCGGCAAATAGATTCTTGGTAAACACGCCCACCGTTTTACTGTCTTCCGCAAGCTCAATCAAAACTAGATCGTATGTTTTGGAACTCTCGTTATCCTCTAATGGCTTCCTAATCCCCGCAGCTACGGCCGCTAGTCTTACGCCTTGGACAGGATAAAAGTGAAAACTCGCTTCCCCAACTGCCAAAATCTACTCCAATCGTCCACAACAAACTTTATATTTTTTCCCTGACCCGCAAGGACATAACTCGTTACGTCCTATCTTTCTATTTGATCTAACAAAAGGGGCCGTACCAAGAGACTGGCTTGCGTCTCGGTTCGCTGCCTGCGCCTGGTCGATTCCTGCGCCAAGCTGACTCCTAGTTTCTTTTTGATAATTTAGCTTACTTGTTTGCGCTTGTTCACGCCTTTTTTCCTCTATCTCTTCAAGATCGTCTCTACCTCTAAACTCAACCCTACATAATATTCGTACGACTTCAGTTTGAATATTATTTAAAAGATCTTCGAACAGTTTGAAAGCCTCTCGTTTATATTCCTGTTTGGGCTGCTTTTGGGCATAGGCTCGAAGATGAATGCCTTGCCTTAGATAATCCATCGACGCGAGATGTTCTTTCCACATGGTATCGACGATATCCAACATGATCCGTTTTTCTATCACCCTGATATCAGGTCCTACAACCAACTCTTTTTCTCTATATCCCTGACGAGTAGCAGCGATTATTTTCTCCCTCAAAGACTCCTCATGTATCGTGTGATCACTATCAAGCCAATGCTGTATTGGGATACGAGTATTGAAATCAGATATACATGCCTGTTCAAGTCCAGCGATATCCCACTGCTCTTCTAGGCTTTGAGGTGGCACAAAATTATCTATAGTTCGGTTAACAACGTCACCCCAAATAATATCAATTGTTCCTGAGATATCATCAGATGCCATCAGCCCATTGCGCTGTTCGTAAATCATCTGACGCTGATCATTAGCCACATCGTCGTATTCAAGAAGTTGTTTACGGATGTCGAAATTACGTCCTTCTACTTTTCGCTGAGCTTTTTCAATAGCGTTCGTTACCATGCGGGCTTCAATAGCTTCCCCTTTCTTCATACCTGCCGATTGCATTAAACTCCGCATTTTATCCGAAGCAAAAATACGCATGAGATCATCTTCAAGAGATAGATAAAACCTCGAGAAACCAGGATCACCTTGTCTACCTGATCTGCCGCGAAGCTGATTATCTATTCTTCTACTTTCATGTCTTTCAGTCCCAATTACATGAAGTCCACCCGCTTTGATAACACGATCTTGTTCTTTCTGCCATTTAGACTTTATCGACTCAAGTTCTAATTCAGAACACTTCCCTTCGACTACTTCAGCTTCCCAGTTTCCGCCAAGGATTATATCCGTGCCTCGACCAGCCATATTCGTAGCGATCGTTAATGTTCCTGGTTTACCTGCTTGGGCAATTATTTCAGCCTCTTTCTCGTGGAATTTGGCGTTCAGGACACTGTGCCTAATATTTTTTTTGGTAAGTAATTTGGAGAGGCGCTCAGACGATTCAATCGATGCTGTACCTACAAGAACTGGAGCACCTTTATCGATGAGAACTGCAATATCATCAACAATGGCACTATATTTATCCTCCTCGGTAAGATAAATAAGGTCATTTCTGTCATCTCTTATCATAGGTAAGTTAGTAGGTATGACAACTACGTCGAGCCCATATATTTGCTTAAACTCGAAGGCTTCGGTATCTGCAGTCCCTGTCATCCCCGAGAGTTTTGAGTAAATACGGAAATAATTTTGAAAAGTTGTAGAAGCGAGTGTTTGACTCTCATTAGATATGGGCAGACCCTCTTTAGCCTCAATGGCTTGATGAATTCCGCCCGACCATCTACGCCCTGGCATGGTTCGACCGGTATGCTCATCAACAATTACTACCTCCCTGTTCTGAATAATATAATGGATGTTTTTGTGAAAGAGGGCATGGGCTTTAAGTGCTGCGTGCACGTGATGAAGAAGCATGAGATTTGAAGTACCGTAGAGACTATCTCGGGATTCAAGTAATCCACTCTTTACCAATAAATCCTCTACTTTCGCATGTCCTGAATCGGTTAATTCGACGTCACGCTGCTTTTCATCTACGAAGAAATCGCCTGAAGATTCTACTTCATTTAAAATATCGTCGGGAGATCTCTCTTGAAGATCTAATTTGGGTACTATGGAATTAATGGACTTATAAACCTTTGAGGAGTTCTCAACGCCCCCCGTTATTATTAGCGGGGTCCTCGCTTCATCGATGAGAATAGAGTCAACCTCATCAATGATAGCGTAATTTAGTTTGCCTTGTACCTTCTCCTCCATTGAAAAAGCCATATTATCTCGGAGGTAGTCAAAGCCGAACTCGTTATTCGTTCCATATGTAACATCTGCCTTGTAGGCGTTTTTTTTCTCGGCTGGATCCTGGCCAGCATACACGACACCTACCCGCATTCCGAGAGCCTGATATAATGGACTCATCCATTCAGCACCCCACTTTGCAAGATAATCGTTTACAGTCACGAGATGTACATTACCTTGGAGGGCATTCAGATATAAAGGGAGAGTCGCTACAAGAGTTTTTCCCTCACCCGTTCGCATCTCTGCTATTCGACCCTCGTGTAACGTGATGCCTCCTATTAATTGGACATCGAAAATTCGCATACCCAATGCACGCTTACCTGCTTCACGAACCAAGGCAAAAGCCTCAGGCAGTATTTGCTCTAATGCTTCTCCCTGGTCGAGTCTAGCCTCAAATACAACCTTTTGACCTTTTATTTGCTCATCAGAATATTGCTCTAAAGGAGCCTCTAATTGATTAATAGCGGCCACTATATTGCGCATACGCTTTATTTCACGATCATTTTTACTACCAAAGATCCTACGGAGCACTTTCGTCACCTAAATATACGTGAATAAGAGGAGTTTATGTGATTCTGGATCCACAACAAGATGATATATATCAACGACTCGATCGATGAATATAAGAAGACGGGTCGACAATTCTGCCATGTTTGTATACTTCAAAGTGGACATGTGGACCCGTGGAGCGTCCAGAACTTCCCATCAACCCGACAACTTGGCCTTTTTTCACTATGTCACCAACTTTCACTAAATTCTTTTTGTGATGACCATAGAGAGTTGTAAAACCACTACCGTGATTAATTTCGACCACTTCCCCATAACCGCTTCGAGAACCAGAATAAACTACTACCCCGGCTGCAACTGCTATAATATTTGATCCCTCCTTACCCGCAAAATCAACACCGGTATGCCAGGCACGCTTCCCGGTGATAGGATCGATTCGAGCACCAAACCTAGAAGACATCCACCCCTTCTCTACCGGCCGACCCGCTATGAAAAGATCACTTTGGATTTTCCGAGATACCAGCAAGGTTTCCAAAATTGAGAGTTGTTGTTCTCGGCTTTCTATCTCCTCACTCAACTTACCCAAACGTTTCATATAATCCGGGACGTCGTTGTTAAGATCTTGTGCTTCATTTAAAGGTCCTCCAAGAGCTGGGGGCTGAGAAAAATCGAACTCCCCTTCGTTCAGTTTAGCAACCGATATCAATCTCTCTCCTAGAGCATCCAAACGAACGATTCGTGCCTGTAAATTTGCTAGGAGAGTCGCTCCAGCCTCTAAACTACCCCGAGCATCTGTCTTTGCCTCATCGACCTCGCGTTGTTGGATACGAAGGACCTCCCTCCATTTACTCACTAATTCATTATTCAATCCTGCCTCACCCAAGCCGTAGTAATAAGCCGCCGTTCCTATAATCAGGGGAACGCTTAATAGCCCTACAATAGCGAGTCCTATGGAGATTGCGTTCGCATTAAATGAACGATGCTTACCTGAATGATTATCGATGATTATGAATTTCATTTTTTAAAAACTATTAATAGTTAGTCTCATAGTCGGTTATCATTAGCTGATTATAAGGTAACAATGAAAATGTCTAATCTTTCATCCAAGGTATCAATAAAGGCCAAACGTCCTCTTGAAATAATGAGCGAATCCTCTCTGCTCAGTAAGCTTCGCTCGAATGCTGATAAATTGTTGTCCATAGAAGATTTAATCCAACGAAATCTTTCTCTAAACTTGCGCGTCGCAGCCCTAAATGGTGACACATTACACGTCATTGCTCCCTCAAGCTACGCGGCTACGACCATAAGGTATCGTCAACAGACTATTCTGAACTTAGTCCGCAGCCAATATGCTATCAAGAAAATAAAACTTTCCGTTCGCCCTTCTGAGCCGCTATTAGCAGTGTGTCTCAAGCCCCCGCTTAGGCCATCCCCAGAAAATGCTAAGCAAATAGCTTTAGCTGCTCAATATATCGAAAATGAAGGACTACGGAAAGCGCTAATTAAACTATCAAAGCGAGCACATAATTCTAAAGCCGCTCAATAGTTAGTGGGAGAGAGTAGCTTAGAGGAGCTTCTTTAATAGATTTAAAAGTAACTATCTCCCAACTCTCCGGCTGTTCAAGAATAGCTTGACGCAGCGCATGGTTGGCAGTGTGGCCAGATTTATAGCCAACGAACTCCCCAATGACGCTGTGTCCAAGGAGATATAAATCACCGATAGCATCAAGGATTTTGTGGCGAACAAACTCGTCCTTATGCCTAAGACCATCATCATTGAGCACTCTATACTGGTCCACCACGACTGCGTTATCTAAACTGCCCCCTTGCGCGAGATTTTTTTCACGCAAATGGTCAAACTCCTGCATTAGCCCAAATGTTCTCGCTCGGCTGACATCCTTAACGTAAGAGGTACTTGAAACGTCAACCCTCGCGGTTTGTTCTTTGATTATTGGATTATCATAAATGATTGTATGACTGACTCGAAAGCCATCATAGGGCCTTATTGAAACCGATTGTTCATAAGAGGTACCGAAATTGCCACTTACAGCAACCTCCCTTCGAAACTTTATAAACTTTTTGGGAGCCTCCTGTTCTTCAATTCCAGCTGACTGAATTAAGAACACGAAAGTGGCTGAGCTACCATCCATAATTGGCATTTCAGGTCCACTCACTTCCACCAGAATATTGTCAATAGCTAATCCACTCAAGGCAGACATTAAATGCTCAATCGTGGAGATCCTATACCCATCTTTTTCTATAGTGGTTGCGAGAGTAGTGTCTCCAACAAATTCTGTTAGTGCAGGAATTACTGCAGCTGGTTTCACATCTTCTCGAACAAAATTAACCCCAGTATCTACTGGAGCTGGCCTGAGGGTTAAGTAAATCTTCTCACCAGTGTGCAACCCCACTCCGGTGGCGCGAATTACGTTTTTTAGCGTTCTCTGCCGGATCATTATTATTCTTATCTCCTCAGAGCCCGCGAAACTCAAACTTTAACAGATAAAGCGCTGCAGCTCTATGACCAAGTACCTAATCTCAGACTTCACAGAAGACGATAAGTTGCACTTGGAAATCAATATATCCCCATTAATCAGCCTGACGACGCAAAAAGGCAGGTATATCCAAGTAATCTAAGTCTTTATTACTTGATGATTCTTCTGCGTCTCCTTCCACTAATGCGTTTCGAGTTATCGTGGGCGTATCAAAACCCTCATACTTGACCGTTCCGTCTCCAGTAACTAACGGTTCTGCACTATTTTTAACAACTTTTTGTTTATCGTATTTATCTGAGCTTAAACCAGTGGCAACGACAGTCACCCGAAGTTGCTATTCCATTCCTGGATCTATAACCGTACCCACCACTATAGTGGCGTTTTCCGATGCGAAATCTTCTATCGTTGCACCTACCTCAGAAAATTCTCCAAGGGTAACGCTTGCCCCTGCTGCTATATTTACTAGAATCCCGCGAGCCCCATGAAAGTCTACATCCTCAAGAAGAGGACTACGGACTGCCGCTTCAGCCGCTTGCCTAGCTCTGCTCTCCCCTGTTGCAATACCACTCCCCATCATCGCCATGCCCATTTCACTCATTACAGTGCGCACGTCTGCGAAGTCTACATTGATCATTCCTGGACGGATGATTAGATCTGCAATCCCCTGAACAGCACCAAGCACCACGTCATCGACCGCTTCGAAAGCTTCCAGTAAGGGTTTATTCTCTCCCATTATTGCTAAGAGCTTTTGATTAGGGATAGTAATTAACGAATCCACATTCTTCGCTAGTTCAGCAATTCCCGCTTGGGCTATTTTCATACGTTTTTTCCCTTCAAAAATAAAGGGCTTTGTAACAACGGCTACAGTAAGAATTCCTAAATCACGGGCAATTTCTGCGACAATTGGCGCAGCACCAGTACCTGTGCCACCGCCCATACCTGCCGCAATAAATACCATATCTGCTCCCTGCAGCACCTCAGCAATACGTTCCCTATCCTCAACCGCAGCGTCTTTACCTCTTATCGGGTCTGCTCCAGCTCCCAACCCCTTAGTTATAGCGCTCCCGAGCTGCAGCAACGTCTTTGCCGATAAATTTTTTAAAGCCTGAGCATCGGTGTTGGCACAAATAAAATCGACACCCTCGATATTTTGAGAGACCATGTGTTCAACCGCGTTGCCGCCGCCGCCACCAACCCCGATCACTTTTATTACGGCACTTTCTGCTGCATCATCGACTAGTTCGAACATTTATCTTCCTCCTCAGGCAAAGATTTTCGAAGAATCTATAGTTACTAATTTTTTTTAAAATACATCAACCTAAAAACCAATCTTTAATTCTCTTGATAACACTATCCAGATTACCTTGACCCTCACTAACCGAAAGGGCTTGCTTGTCGGCCGCATATTGCAGCAGCCCCACCGCAGTTGAGTAAATAGGATTCCTCACAATATCGGTTAAACCCATCACTCCTCTTGGTTTTCCTATACTGACTGGCATGTGGAAAATTTCTTCCGCTAGTTCCACTACTCCCTCCATTTTGGAGGTCCCTCCAGTAAGAACAATCCCTGCGCCCACTAAACTCTCAAAGCCACTTCGCCTGAGCTCTCCCTGAATTAAGGTAAATAGTTCATCGTAACGAGGCTCAACTACCTCTGCCAAAGCTTGACGAGAAAGATCCCGAGCAGAACGATCGCCCACACTCGGTACCTTGATAGTTTCATTCTCACCCGCCAGCTTTGCTAAAGCACATGCATACTTTATTTTTATTTCCTCGGCGTTAGGAGGTGGCGTCCTTAATGCCATAGCTATGTCGTTTGTAACTTGATCTCCTGCAATTGGTATGACCGCTGTATGCCTTATTGCACCATCAGTAAAAATCGCGATATCTGTCGTTCCACCTCCAATATCAACGAGACAAACACCAAGATCCTTTTCGTCCTCGGTAAGAACTGCATAGCTTGAAGCTAACTGTTCAAGAATAATATCCTCGACCTCCAAGCCACAGCGCTTGATACATTTTTCTATATTCTGTGCTGCGTTTACCGCACATGTAACGAGGTGCACCTTTGCCTCTAGCCGAACACCGGACATTCCCAAAGGGGTCTTGACGTCTTCTTGGTTGTCGATAACGTATTCTTGGGGAAGGATATGCAGAATCTTTTGGTCTGCTGGGATAGCAACAGCCTGGGCTGCATCAATAACCCGATCTATATCTGGCGAAAAAACCTCGCGATCTCTTATCGCTACAATTCCATGCGAGTTAAGGCTACGAATGTGACTACCAGCTATTCCCGCGAAAACAGAATGTATCTGACAGCCAGCCATAAGTTCTGCTTCCTCTATAGCGCGCTGGATTGACTGGACAGTGGAATCGATATTGACAACAACCCCCTTCTTCAAACCTTTTGTTGAAGGATGACTGCCGATCCCGATAATATCTACGACCCCCTCGGGAGATAATTCGGCCACGATAGCTACCACCTTAGAGGTTCCAATATCCAGCCCAACCAGCATCCGCGACTCATTTGAGGTATTCATAAGCTTATATCTCGCTGCAATCTAGAGTTCTCTGCGAGCTCCAACTTATTATTCCACTTAACAGCTGCACCATTGTTATATCTGGCATCAATTAGCGTAGGAGTTCCGAGAGATTTATTTTTAATCTCAAACAAAATATCTACTGATCTTTGAAGTCTTTCTCGAATATCTTCATTACCCAGAAGGATTTTTGTACCTGATGAGTTATGAAATTCCCAAGCTCCCCTATCATTAAGTTTGAGAAGCTCTATGACATTCCCTGACTTAAACAAAAGGCGATTGAACTGCTCATACTCCTCCATAACCCGAGGGGCAGTTCCTTTTGGTCCATAAAGGTGAGGCAAATCTCCATCACTGACATAGTCAGCTACAAAAACCTCTCCACGATCATTTATGTATGCATCATCATTCCAATAAGCGATAGCGGTCTCTAATCTGATATCTAACTCAAGAGTATTGGGCCATTTACGGGCAATATAAACCGAGTGGACAGAGGTTATCTGTTCTAACTGCGATTTAATATGGACGAGATTATCTAAATCGATAATATTCTTTAATTCGTTCAAGATTTGCTTTAAGTGCTTATCATCAAGATCATTCTTCAAGGAAATTATTCGATCTTTCCTTAACTCTGAATCCACAAAGGTAATACCACCACTCACAACGGAAAATAAAAAGAACATAAGTAATAGCATTTTGTAATTCACGCAGTTACCCTCCTTTCGGCCCAATTCATCTTTAATTCAGCGGCAAGCTGCGCTGTTGCTCCAGCACCTTGGGTCAAAAGCAAATCACCGGCCCTAAGCACGTCCTCAAGATGATCGAAAACATCTTTCATTTCTGAGACATGGTCAACTTGAATTCGCTGGTTCAACTTATCATATAGATCCTGACTAGTAGCCCCAGCGATGCGTGTTTCTCCAGCAGGATATACATCCACTAGTATCAAATAGTCTACCTCTGCGAGCACCTCGATAAACTGATCAAAAAGTTCGAATGTGCGGGTATAGCGGTGAGGTTGATAAACCATCACTAAGCGACTTTCTGACCAACCGTCACGAACAGCCTTGATTGTTTCCTTGACTTCAGTAGGATGGTGTCCATAGTCATCGATCAAAAGAACAGTTCCCTTACCAAGCGAGAACCTTCCATGCATTTCGAAACGACGTTCAACCCCCTGGAAGCTCGCCAGACCGTTAACAATATCTCTGTTAGGAACATTTTCATCCATAGCAAGAGCAATTGCCGCGAGCGCGTTCAACGCATTGTGACGTCCCGGTAATGCTAGATCTACTTTAAGAGATTCTTTTTTACCAGGAGATCTTACAAAAAAGGTTGACTTGGCTACGTGTTGAATATACCCGTAAGCTTTAACGTCTGCGTCCGAATCAAAGCCATAAGTTAGCACTGGTCGCTTAATGTCAGGAATTATGGATCGTACACCTGGGTCGTCTATACACGCCAATACAAAGCCATAAAATGGCAAGTTATGGACAAATGCTAAAAAAGCTTCTTTTAATTTTTGTAAGCTGCCGAAGTAATTGTTTAGGTGATCACGATCGATATTTGTTAGCACCACAACCATTGGCTGTAAATATAAGAATGATGCATCACTCTCATCCGCTTCGGCTACTATGTATCTGCTGGCGCCAAGTTTCGCGTTGGACTCTGCACTATTTAACAGCCCGCCAATCACGAAAGTAGGGTCTAGTCTTGCTTGAGATAGTATTGATACGATAAGGCTGGTGGTAGTGGTCTTACCATGCGAACCTGCAACAGCTATCCCATGTCTATACCTCATCAGCTCTCCCAACATCTCAGCTCTGGGGATTACAGGAATTCTTTGCTTAAGGGCCGCCGCTATTTCCTGATTCTTCGGATCAATAGCAGAAGAAACGACAACCACGTCCACATCAGAAATGTTTTTAGCAGAATGGCCAATACAGACATTAATACCTATATTTACGAGTCTCTCTGTAACTCCAGAGGTAATGATATCCGAGCCAGAGATCTCGTAACCTTGGTTGTGTAAAACTTCAGCAATTCCACTCATACCAGAGCCTCCAATGCCAACAAAATGGATACGCTTTATCCGACGCATCTCTACCGTGTCCAGATAACTTCTATCTTGCACGAGTTCTCCTTACTGGGGTTCGGCATTCGACTTCTATTCGAAGCAAAATACCGATTAGAAGACAGCTGACAATAAGGCTATTACCTCCATAACTCATAAGAGGCAGAGTCAGGCCCTTTGTAGGAAGCACTCCCAGATTAACACCAAGATTTATGAAAGCCTGTATACCGAGCATTAAACCAGCACCATAGGCAACATAGGCGTGAAACTTCAACCCCATTGATAGCGCGTGGCGGCCCAGCCAAAGACTTCGCATCACCACCAGGGAAAAAATAGCGATAATAAAACTGGCACCAATAAGCCCCAATTCTTCCGCTATTATAGAAAAGAGGAAATCTGTATGAGCCTCTGGAAGAAAAAATAATTTCTGAATACTATTTCCTAAGCCTAGACCAAAGAGATCTCCCCTGCCGAAGGCTATGAGTGCCTGGGTCAATTGATATCCACCTTCGTAGGGATGCTCCCATGGATTTGTAAACACGATGAGTCGTTCAAAACGATAAGGCTCAAAGACTACTAGTAGGACACCCGCAATAATAGTCACAAGTAATAGGGGTGCAAAATATCTTATCGGGACCCCAGCCAGAAAAATAATACCCATGATAGACGAGGTAATAACTATAGATGTCCCAAAATCTGGTTGCGCCATTAGTAAGCAAACGATAATGACTAGTATGACTGTGGGTTTCAAGAAACTTATGAGCCTCTTTGCCTCATTTCTTTTTAGTCTAGCTAGATACCCAGCAACGTAAAAAATAATGAACAATTTAAGAAACTCTGACCCCTGGATAGTGAGAGAACCAAAAGGAATCCATCGCTGACTTCCATTCACCTCTCGACCAACACCTGGTATGAGCACTAAAACTAACAGCATCATTCCTACTATTAGCAGAGGTAGTCTCATTTTTTCCCAAAACTTTAAAGGTAGACCTATGACTAGCAGACCAGCCCCTATACTGATACCAAGATAAATCACGTGCTTCAACAGAAGGTAGAATGAGTTCCCATAATATCTTGCCGAAAGCTCTACTGATGCCGATGCAACCATAACTAAACCAGTTAGGATAAGCGTAAGGGCACTTGAGAATATAATGGGGTCAAGCGGAAATTTTTCATCAAATGCCTTACTTCTTACCTGAACCTTCATTTGGAATATCCATGGACTAGAGCTTTGAACGCATTTCCCCGAGCTCGGTAATCTTTAAACATATCGAAGCTTGCACACGCTGGTGATAGTAGAACGATATCATTAGGTTTCGCAGAGTGTATCGCTTCAGTTACAGCCGTAGCTAGTGTTTTTACCCTAATTATTGCGCATAGCCCATTGAGCGCTATGATGATCTCTTCCGCTGATTCACCAAAAACTATCACCTTCTTGACGAAGGTTTTTACGGTCCATGTTAGCTCAGAAAAATCGTTAGATTTCGATACCCCACCCAATAGGAGGATGATGTTTTGTCCTTGAGCGAAGCTATTAATTGCAGCTGTACAGGAGGAAATATTTGTTGCTTTAGAATCATTGTAAAATGTAATACCGTTTATCTTTTTTACAAATTCGCAGCGATGAGGGAGTCCTTCAAAACTTCTTAAATCATTCAGCATAGAATCCATTTGAAGTCCAATACTTTCTCCTAGAGCCAGAGCCGCCATGCAATTTAAAATATTATGTTCTCCGCCAATCGGAAGATCCTTCTCTGAGATTAGCTCTGTTCTACCCTGGCAAATCACCCGATCGACTAGACCGAAGTCCCCAGGAAATGATGGCTCATCCAACCCAAAAGAAATACTCGCGCTACTTTTTGACATTGGATATTTTTGTTGAAGCTGACGATTAATAATCGCGGTCTCACAATTCCGATATATATTACCCTTTACCCCGTAGTAATGGCCCAGAGAGTTATAGCGATCGAGATGGTCAGGAGACAAGTTTAAAACTACTGAGGCCAACACAGGCAGATTATTAGCTAATTCAAGCTGAAAGCTCGAGAGCTCGAGGATATACAATTTTGCTGACTTACTAAGTAAGTCAAGGCACGGTTTGCCAATGTTCCCGCCAACAGAAACGCCTTCCCTTTGACAAGTAGCTAGATGACCAAGCATCGCGGTAACCGTGCTCTTTCCGTTAGTTCCAGTTATTGCAACAATAGGAGCATTAGCTAAAAGTCCAAACATCGCTGCATCACCTGTAATTGGGATGCCTTGTTTTTTTGCCTCAACAAGATAGGGTTTACTCAAAACAACCCCAGGACTGATAACTAATTCGCTTGCACCGAGAATAATTTTCTCGTTAGCCTCACAGAAAAGAACATGCGGATTAATTTTTTCTAAGGATTGTCGAGCCATTAGAGAGGGATTATCGTCAACGACTACGTAGCTCACGCCCTCACTTTCGAAGTATCGTGCACAGGATAGACCTGTCGCGCCTGCACCAAAAATAACTTTATATTCGTTCGACAAAATTACACTATCCTCGCGGTGTGGTAGAGGTATATCGCTCTACTGTGGCTAAATCACTGTAGGGCTCTTTATATCCGCAAATCTCCTGGTAAGACTCGTGGCCTTTGCCTGCAATTAGAACTACATCAGCCTGACCTGCCTCATTGATCGCTTTTTTTATTGCTAACCGTCGAGATAGCTCAACACTGTAAATATTAGCATCCCTAATCCCCTCTATAATGTCGTTCGCTATTTTTTCTGGTTCTTCAAACCTAGGATTATCGTTAGTGATAATGAGGCGGTCAGCCAACGCCGAAGCAATCTCGCCCATCTCTCTTCGCTTGCCTTCATCACGATCACCACCGCAACCGAACACACACCAGAGCTTTCCTGTACAATGTAACCGTAATCCAACTAAAGCATTTCGAAGCGCATCAGGCGTATGGGCATAATCAACGACAATAGAAGGATACCTTGGCTTATAAAACGTATGCATACGGCCGGGTAAACTCTTTAGCTTCCCTAAAGAATTTATAGATTCTTTAAAATCGAAACCCAAAGCACCAAGAACACTTGCAGCCGCTAGGAGATTACTTACATTGAATTTACCTATTAGATTAGACTTCAGGGTTGCAGTACCCCAAGGACTATCTAATTTGAACGTCATACCAGATTTATTCAGTCTTATCGAGCTCGCTACGACATCGGACTTAGTTGTACAGCCATAAAAGATTTTATCGGCCTGAACACCCTTAGATATTTCTTGGCAGTGGGAATCATCAGAATTGAGAACGGCTATTTCTAATCCTGGCCACTCCATAAGTCGCCTCTTCGCGTTGAGATAGGCCTCCATCGTCAAATGATAATCAAGATGATCTCGCGAAAGATTTGTGTATGCTGCTATTTTAATTCTGGTACCGTCCAAACGCATCTGACTTAGACCATGAGACGATGCTTCTAAAGCTACTATGGAGCATCCTTTAGCCAGAAGAGAAGCAAGCCTGGATTGTAAGGTAATTGCGTCAGGAGTGGTTAACCCACCTATCTGTTTATGATTTAAGGCATCTGGCAGACCAACTCCTAGAGTGCCTACTACTCCACATGGAATTCCAAGATTCGTTGCTGCAGTCGCTACGAAGTTAGAAACAGATGTTTTACCATTGGTCCCTGTTACAGCAAAAATAGTAAGCTTTTTAGATGGCTCCTTGAAAAAACGACTAGCTATTTCCCCCATCTTATCTTTAAGGTCGGCTACCAATATGACGGGTACTGATCCAGATTTAGCAGGAAAGGAACGATCACAAAGAATAGCAGCGACACGGTTTTCAACATCATTAATATAATTCCTTCCATCATTCTTTTGACCCTTGATTGCTATATAGAGCGATCCCTTCGTAACCCTACGAGAATCATCAGTGATACCACGAATGGACACATCTTCATCAAGAGAAACATCAGGAAGCAACTTACTAAGCAGCATCATCTCGTTGCTACCAGAGACTGTTTCGGCGGGATATTTAACACGCGGAGGGCCCCGGACATCACCCGGGCGAATACTGGAGCAGCTATTGCGCCACCGCCATATGCTTTTGTTCGAGGCTCGTTTATTAAAACCACAGCTACCAGTGATGGTTTATCAACCGGAGTCATTCCTGCAAAAAATGCGAGATGTGCTGTATCCTCATATCCAGTGCTTCCAACCTTTCGGACTGTTCCAGTCTTACCAGCAACATCATAAGCCTTAATGCCTGCTTTAATACCGGTACCGCCGTCTACAACACCCTTTAACATTAATTTAATGTGATTTGCTATTACTGGATCCAAAACTCGACTTTCAGATGTGCTTACATTTCTTAAGAGTGTAGCCTCACGCTTTAGACCCCCCGATGCAATCGTAAGATATGCCGTTGCGAGTTGAAGGGGTGTTACTGTCAATCCATAGCCATAAGCAAACGTAGCTCTTTCAATATCCGTCCACCTCCTGTGATCAGGAAGTGATCCAGAACGCTCACCAGGAAAACCGAAACCTGTATCTTGACCAAAGCCTATTCTTTGGAATAGTTCTCGGACTGAATATTCATTTAAGGAAAGTGCGAGCTTACTGATACCGACCTGACTTGAGAGGGCTACAATTTGAGAAAGATTGATAATTCCCCTATTCGAAGGATCACGGATAGTAAAATCCCCAACCCTCACAAATCCGGGGTTTGTATCGATCTCAGTATCCACTAAATAGCCAGACTGAAGAGCAGCCGCCACCGTGAACGGTTTCACCGTCGAGCCAGGTTCGAATTGATCAGTTACGCAACGATTTCGTAATGCCGCATGATCTAAAACAATTCTGTTATTCGGATTGTAGGACGGCTGATTGACCATACTCAGGATCTGTCCGGTACGCACATCTAAAATCACAATCGAACCCGATACCGCCCTATAATGTGTGATCGCGGATTTAAGCTCTCGGTAAGCCAAGAATTGAAGACGAAGGTCAATACTCAGGTCTAAATTCCTTCCGGGGATAGCCTCTTCGACCGGCATCAAATCTCTTATAATCTCTCCATGCCGGTTTTTCAGTACTTTCTTCTTACCTGGTGATCCGGCAAGCCACTGGTCAAATGCAAGTTCGAGCCCCTCTTGTCCACGATCATCAATATCGGTAATTCCAACTACATGAGCAGATACCTCACCGGTCGGGTAATAGCGGTGATACTCTTTTTGCCCGAACACCCCTTGCACTCCTAAAGACATGGCTTTTTGGGCTTCCTGCGGAGGCATATGACGTCTTAAGTAAACAAAATCTCGGTTTCGCGCAGACTCTATTTTTTCCCGAAATTCCTCAAGTGGGATTCCCAGGTGTTCAGATAAGCGAAGCAGCCGGCCCTCATCTGCTATGACTTTTTTTGGATTCGCAACCAATGATATAACGGGAGAACTTACCGCCATTGGCCTCCCTCGCCTATCTCGGATCATTCCGCGATGGGCATTTATTCTCTCCATACGCATTGTACGAGCATCACCCTGATCCTGGAGAAAATCCTTTTCAATAAAATACAGGTAACCTAAACGAGTCTCCAATCCAAGGGCTACAAGGAAGACTGCGGTTACCACTAACCAGAGCCGCAATCCCATTATTTTTTTTCTACCAGAATAATTTTCCCAAGATCTGGGGGCATCATATTCAGTTCATCACGTGCTACCTGATGAACTCTTCCATTGTTTGCTAAAGCGCTTTGCTCTAATAAAAGCTTTTCATACTCGCTTTGCAGGTTATCCTGCTCTTGCTGAAGCACTTGAAGCTCACGGTACATGTTTCTAGTTTGATGAGATGATGCAACCACAGCTAAAGCTGATGAAACTAATAGGATGCCTGCAAGAAGCGCTATAACGCCAGGGCCACGCCACAACCAACGAAAAAATGCTATGAGAGGATTCATACAATCCTCTCCGCAACGCGCATAATAGCGCTTCGAGCTCTGTTATTACCTAATATTTCCTCTTGGCTTGGACGAGAGGGTTTACCAATCGACCTTAGCCTCCTATCGACTTCCTCATCACGAATCGGTAGCCTTGCGGGAAGAGAGCCAATTTCCATTTCACGAATGAATTGCTTGACTATTCGGTCCTCCAATGAATGAAAGCTAATCACAACCAAACGACCCCCGTTCGCCAGTAAAGCCACAACATGGGACAGGCATAACTTCAATTCCTCTAACTCATTGTTAATATGAATGCGAATGGCTTGGAAAGAGCGTGTGGCAGGATGTTTCCTACTTACTCTGTAGGGCACAGCAGATTCAATCACTCGCACTAACGATTTCGTCCGATCTATTTTT
>MDTE01159877.1_pt1 | contig 20108 bp, 15 predicted proteins | sample 811231 | NCBI WGS metagenome assembly MDTE01 (sample SAMN05326651, study PRJNA326480) | marine metagenome | isolation source: seawater | place: Indian Ocean: Red Sea | collected 2010 | reverse complement strand
TCTTTTTCAGCAGGACCTCCAGGAATAAGTCTTTCTATTTTTGGAGCCCCATCATCTATACTGAGCATTGCGCCTATCCCAACAAGCGATAACTTCATATTAATATCAAAGTCCTCAACATTACTTGGAGATAAATATCCGCTATGAGGATCATAAACTCTTGAAAATGAACTTAAGTATTTTGTTAGAAGCATTTCTTCATCAAATGATTCCATTGTTGATAATATTTGTTTATATTTTTTAAGAATTGAATCTTTTGGAGAAAGATCTGTATCCGTTACTATATCGTCCATCTCATTTATATTATTAGTTTTAGTATGATTATCTATTAATTCGACAATATATTCATTTTTTATTTTTTTTCTCCAAAGTTCATCCCATTCATTTTTATTTTCTACCCATGATGATTCTTTTCTATCCCAAAAATAACTTTCATCTACATTGGTATTAAACTCATTTTCTAAAAGTGATTTTGTATAATCATACCTGTCTTTCATTCTTTTCATTAGTATTTCATATGCTTCCTTTGAAAATGAGATGTCTCCTTTTCTTAGGTCCCGATGCAAAGAAGGATATGAAGAGCTCAGCGTATCAATATCTTCTTTTAAAAAATAAGATTTAGAAGGGTCTAAGGTGTCTAAAAACATATTAAAAGCATTGGTAGAAATAAATTCATTTAATGGCAATCGATTTAGATGATATACAGGAAGCGTATATGCAACCGTCCTCGTTATTTTTTTACTATCAACTTTATTCTCATCTGCGTAAGAAAAATTTTTAAATAATAAAGTTATCAATACCAAAAAAAAGATATAAATTTTAGACTTAATACTAAGGAACTCCGTTTAGTTTTTTAAAATTGTAAAACATTATTAGTTCAAAAACAATAATGATAACTTAACAAGTAAATTTTATTTTTGAAAATTAATTTTTACAAACTAAGGATAATTTAATGAAAAATAAACCTATAGATAAGCAAGAATGGAAAAATTTATTAATTCATTATGCTAAAGTAAAAGATGTCCATTTGAGAGAATTTTTTACAGATACAAATCGTTCTAATGATTTTTCATTTACTGTTGGTGATCTATTCGTAGATTTTTCAAAAAATAGAATTACAAAAGAGACAATTAATTTATTAATTGAGTTGGCAAATTCAATGAATTTAAAAGAGCAAATAAATAATATGTTTTTAGGAAAAAAAATTAATCAAACAGAGGATAGAGCTGTTCTTCACACAGCATTAAGAACTCCAACAGAAAATAAAATTTTTGTAGATGGAGATGAAGTAATAGCTGATGTGCACCATGTCCTTGAAAAAATGAAACGGTTTACACATAACCTTCATACAGGAAAATGGAAGGGTTTTTCCGGAAAAAAAATTAAAAATATTGTAAATATTGGCATTGGAGGATCTGATCTGGGTCCAGTGATGGCTTACGAATCATTAAAGTCATATGCAGTTGACAATTTAGATGTTTTCTTTGTCTCAAATATTGATGGAACGCATTTAACTGAAATTCTAAAAAAAATAAATGCCGAAGAGACACTTTTTATCGTTGTTTCTAAAACGTTTACAACACAAGAAACAATGACCAATGCTTTTTCAGCTAGAAAGTGGCTTCTTGATTGTTACAGTGAAGATGCAGCTGTTTCAAATCATTTTGTTGCTGTATCTACAAATGAAGAAGCAGTAGGAGATTTTGGTATTGATATTTCAAATATTTTCGAGTTCTGGGACTGGGTAGGGGGAAGATACTCCTTGTCATCTGCTGTTGGATTATCTTTGATGTTGGCCATAGGAACCGACAATTTTGAAGACCTTCTCGATGGATATCATCAAATGGATCAGCATTTTCTCACATCTGAATTTGAAAATAATGTCCCCGTATTAATGGGATTGATAGGAATTTGGTATCATAATTTTTTTGGAGCTAGCTCTTATGCTATTCTCCCCTATGATCAATATATGCATCGATTTAGCGCCTATTTGCAACAAGCTGATATGGAGTCTAATGGAAAGAGTGTGGATAAAAATGGAAATAAGGTTGAATGGTCAACCGGTCCTATAATATGGGGGGAGCCTGGAACGAATGGACAACATGCTTTTTACCAGTTAATTCATCAAGGTACCCACTTAATACCTTGTGATTTTATTGGATTTTGCAAATCACAAAATCCTTTATCTGATCATCATGATAAATTAATGGCTAATTTTTTTGCACAAACAAAAGCACTAGCTTTTGGAAAAACTAAAGAGGAGTTAATCAGTGAAGGTGTACCGGACTCATTGATTCCACATAAAGAATTTGAAGGAAATAGGCCATCGACAACAATTTTATCAAAACAACTTACCCCAAATGTATTAGGACAATTAATTGCTCTTTATGAGCATAAGATTTTTGTCCAAGGAATAATCTGGAATATTTTTTCCTTTGATCAGTGGGGAGTAGAACTTGGAAAAGTATTAGTAAAAGATATTTTAAAAGATTTTTATCAAGATTCTTTGAGCGTTCATGATGTATCAACAGAAATGCTCATTAATTTCTACAAGAAAAATAAAAACCCATAAAAAGAGTAAGTATTTTCAGATTTTTATTTGATTTTTTTTACATTTCGTTATATCAATAAAAAACTTAAATTATGAAATTATCAACAAAAGGAAGATATGCAGCTCGTATTATGCTTTGTATAGCAAAGCATGAGTTAGATGGTGCTGTGACAAAAAAGAAAATTGCTGAGCAGGAAGGTATTTCTACAGATTATATCGAACAAATTGTAGTTCCTCTTAAAAATGCCGGATTGGTTTCAAGTACCAGAGGATTAAGAGGAGGATTTAGACTCTCTAAGCCAGCAAAAGAAATTTCATTGTATGATATATTAAGGGCAACTGAGGGAGATTTTAAAAAAGTTGAGTTGCTTATAGAAGGAAAAAGTCGTTCGGATAGCATAATTATGGAAGAGGTTTGGCAGGGCGCATTTCAAGAGCTATTGAATTACTTTTCAAAAGTAAGTTTAGAAGAATGTTTAGAAAAATATGTAAAGCATATGGATAAAGAACCGATTATGTTTAATATATAAAGGAGAAAAAAAATGTCAGTATATTCAGATATCACAAAAACTGTTGGAAAAACCCCTTTAGTGATGCTTAATCGTATTACAAAAGATATGCCCGGAAATGTTGCAGTGAAGCTTGAATCTCGGAATCCACTTTACAGTGTGAAAGATCGAATCGGGGTTGCGATGATTGAAGCAGCGGAAGAGAAGGGTTTAATTAAATCTAATACCAAATTAATTGAGCCTACAAGTGGAAACACAGGAATTGCGTTGGCTTTTACAGCGGCAGCAAAAGGGTTAGATTTAGTGTTAACGATGCCTGAAAGTATGAGTCTTGAAAGAAGACGCTTGCTTAAAGTGTTAGGTGCAGAATTGGTGTTAACGCCTGCTGAAAAAGGAATGCCCGGGGCTATTGCAAAAGCAGAAGAGCTTGTGGCAGAAACTCCAGATGCAGTGATGTTACAGCAATTCGATAATCCGGCTAATCCTGAAATTCACAAATTAACAACCGCTGAAGAAATTTGGGAAGATACAGATGGTAACATTGATATTTTTGTTGCTGGTGTAGGGACTGGTGGAACCATAACGGGTGTTGCAACAGCTCTTAAACCAAGAAAACCAGATTTAAAAGCAGTAGCAGTAGAGCCCATTTCATCTCCGGTAATATCTGGAGGGCAACCAGGACCACACAAAATCCAAGGAATAGGGGCAGGATTTATCCCTGGAAATCTAGATACAGAATTAATTGATGAGGTTATGCAAATAGATCATGAAGAAGCTGGAGAAATGGCCCGTCAATTAGCTAGAGAAGAAGGTATCTTATGCGGTATTTCTGCAGGAGGTAATGTGTATGCTGCAGTTGAACAGGCAAAGAGACCTGAAAATGAAGGTAAATTGATTGTTACAATTGTATGTGATACAGGGGAAAGATACTTGTCTACTTGGTTGTTTGAGTAATTAGAAAAATTTAAGAGGAATATGAGGTAGTAATAAAGCTATAAGAATTGCCACCGTCGCGCCAATTGTAGCTTTACCTAAATCACCTAATACAAGTCTTGTTACTTCTTTATTATTTCTATGTCTTAAATTAATAGCAATCCCTATTTCTCTTCCTGCTATAAGTCCAAGAAATACCCAAGTCGTGCTCATTGGCATATTTGCCGGCCAAGGAATATCCCATCCCATTGTCGAAAACCAAACTGGTATATAATCAAATTTGAAAAAAAGTAAGATTAATCCATATGAGAAATCGATAAGCGAAGCGGAACGAACATTAATAGTATTTGTTTTTGAGGTAACAATTTTTTGAATTTTTCCACCTTTAGTTTTTATTATGTATCCTTGTAGTAATACCATTGAAATCAGTGCTAAAAGCATATGAGTAAAAGATAATTGCCTTGGAAGATATACGAAAATATTGGCAAGGTCTTGTATTAACCACATTGACCACAAAAATCCTGTTGATAGCCATTGGAATATAGTCCAGTTAAAAGAATTTTCATTTAATAAGGATTGTTCAAGAACTTTTCGTTCAATTTTAAATAGTATGAAATTAAAAAGTGCTAACCCAATTATAAAAGCTAAGAGATATCCAACAATTGATTTTTCCATCATCTTTAAAAATATTGCTGTTGCTGATATGTCGCCACCTGTTTGATGAGCAAGTATTCCAGAAAAAGATGTAAGAAGTAGGACAGTAGTGCTTACTGGAATTCCACTTTTTGTTAAACAAACAAGAACAAGTGGAGGAATTATATAAATCCAACTAAAATTTACATTAACATCTAATGGATGAGGGATATTTTTATCTCCAGCAGCCAGTCTTCCAAATGCAGGATCGCATTCATTAATCGACCACCCATACATTATAGTAAAAAACATTATTCCAGAAATCCAAATCCACAACAGCCACCATGGACGTTTTGAATTTGAACTCAGAAAAGTCCCAAGAGTTTGAATAGAATCATTTGCAATAGCAGAAAAAGCTGCTAATCCAAAACCAATAATCATAAATAGTTCAAACATAAACACTCTATTTTAGATCAAGTTAACATATTATTTTTATTTGAATATTAAAAAAATAAATTAAGTAGGTTCGAGAAAAGGAATAGTTATTTTAAAAGTAGTTCCAATCCCAACTTTACTATCAATATTTATTTTTCCAGAATGTACATGAACAATATGTTTTACAATTGATAACCCTAAACCACTACCTTTTTTATCTGTAATTCTTCCAGAGCTGCTTCTGTAAAACCTTTCAAATAATCTTGGTATATCATTTTTTTCAATACCAAAACCATTATCTGCTACAGATATTATCAAATTATTTTTATATTTTTTTGCCTTTATATCGATGTTTATATAACTATCAGAATATTTAATAGAATTAGTAAGTAAATTTACTAAAGCGTGCTCTATTAAGGATGAATTTATATTCCAATGTAATTCCTTATTACATTCTACATTAAGATTTACTTTTTTTTCATTTAAAAGAAGTTGAATGAGATTAATTGAATTATTTATTACATTAAGAATATTTTTATCTTTAACAAAAGTCTTTACGTCTGTTTGTTCTAACCTTGATAACATTAGCAGATCATCAATAATTGCATCTAGTCTACCCGATTGTTTTTTAATAATGTATAGAAAATTTCGGGTATCTTGATTGTGGTTGAATTCCGACGATAAAAGTGTTTCTACAAATCCTTGAATAGCTGTAACAGGAGTTTTTAATTCATGAGATACGTTAGACACAAAATCTGTTTTTAATTTTTCAAGAAATCTTAATTGAGTAATATCTCTTAAGACAAATAAAGCTCCAATAGATTGATTATATGAATTCAAAAGTAATGTTCCGCTGAAAAGAATTACTTTTGAAGAATCATCATTTTTAATTTCAAATTCATCAGTGATAGATTTTTTTTCATTCAAAAGATTAGAAATAATCATTTTTATTTTTTTGTTTTCTATTAATTTTTCATAATCTTTTTTATGTGTTTTTTTACTTTTAATACCTAAAATTTTTCTAGCTTGGGGGTTCACAATAATAATTTTTCCATCATTATCAATTGCCATAACTCCATCATTCATATTTTCTAAAATAGTACTTTGTTCATTTTTTTGTTGATTAATTTTTTCTAGCATTTGGTTAAGAGAGTCTGAAAGTTGATTTAGCTCCTCTGTACTTTGTTCAGGGATTTTTTCCTCAAAATCACCTTCAGTAATTTTCTTTGCTGTATTAGTTATTATTCCTAATGGATCGGTAATTCTTCTTGTAGCAATAATGCATACATACATTGAGGCTAGACTGATAATAATTGCAGCTACAAATACTCGCGTTGTCATCGGTCCAACTTCATTTTGAATGCCTGTAACTTCAATCGCCGCTCTTACTGCGCAAATAACTTGATTGTTATTATTAAATAACGGAATTGCTACATATTGATACTCTCTATTGGTTGTTGAACTTTTTCTTCTATCTTTACCGATCCTACCTTCAAGAGCATTAATAACTTCAATTCTATCGTTATGAGGCTTCATTAAAGATGGAGTGGCATCGGTGTCTCCAATTGCTTGTCCATCAGGTAAGACAACTGTAAAGCGCGTTTTTGAAGTTTTTCCTAATTCAATGCAAAGTTTATCAACATTTTCGTTATTAATAATTCGATATTCATTAATAATAGTTGAATTTCGAAGAGTCTCACTTAATAATTTTGCCCTAGTAAGAATATCCTCTTCCACTTGCTTATAATAAAGATTGGACATGGAATTAAAAACGTAAATAGAAATAATGGTAATGGATGCAATTGTAATTATCCAATAGGAGGGAAGTAAAAACCAAAAAAGACCTTTTTTTTTCATAAAGTTAAAATAAAATTTGAAGTAACTTATTCAGCACCTTGTTCATCTTCTCTGAAGCGATAACCAATTCCTCGTACTGTTTCAATAAGCTCACCAGTTTTTCCTAATTTTTTCCTTAAACCAACAATTTGAACATCAACAGATCTATCTGTAACAGGATAATCATTTCCATGAACTTCATCAACTATTTGATACCGAGTAAAAACTCTTCCTGGTTGCTGCATAAATAATTTTAGAACTTTAAATTCGGTAAAAGTTAGAATAGTTTTTTTTCCGTCAATTTTTACTTTATGTCTTATTAGATCAATTTCAATATTATGAATTGTTATTTTTTTGGATTCATCATTAGTTTCATTTTCAGTATTTCGTCTTAACAAAGCTTTAATTCTTGCAGTCAGTTCTCTTGGCCTGAATGGCTTTGACAAATAATCGTCTGCGCCTAATTCTAATCCAGCAACTATATCAGCCTCTTCGCTAAGAGCAGAGATTATAATAACTGGAATTTTACGAGTATTTTTTGACGATTTTAATTCTTTTAAAATTTCCAAGCCATCTATTCCTGGAAGCATGATATCTAATAGTATTAGATCGGGATTTGTTTTATTAATAGTTTCAAGAGCCTCTTCTCCTGAATCATTTATATCAACTGAATACCTTTTTCTTTCAAGATTAAATTTAATCAATTCTTGAATGTCGGGTTCATCTTCAATAATGAGAATGTGTTCCTTAACCATTACTGCTGAATATTAATTATTTCTAAAATCCGTTCAATAAGTAAATTGTTAAGATTTAGTTATAGTATTATTCACACAGTATTTTAATTTTTTATTATTTAAAAAAAAATCAAGCTTATCTTTTCATACTTTAACTAATTGCTAACAATTTTCTAACTAATTCAAAACCATTCATTTACCGGATAAAATTATTATACTCATAATTTACTAACATATATTTATTTCTATATTCCCGATGCAAGACAAAGATAATAATCCAAACAGTGGTAGCACTTTTTCAAGTGAATGTCTTGCATCTATTATTTTTCAAATCATGTCGGGTGACTGGTTTGATTTTGTTGATTAAATTATTAATTGGAGATTAAATCGAAATGAAAAAACAAATCATGATTGTAACTATAATCATTGCTGCATTGAATGTTCAGGGCGCTGCCTTATATCATTCAGGTGATATATCTAATTCTGTTACATGGAAAGCATCCGATACGCATAATATGACTAACCGTGTTACAGTATTACCAGGTGCAACTTTAACTATTGAGCCCGGAACTGTCATAGCAAGTGATGGAGGAACATTAGCTGTAACTGCGGGTGCTCAAATTTTTGCTAAGGGTACCAAAGATGCACCAATTATCTTTACTTCAGTAAATGATGACCGAACTAATTGGCGTCCTGCATGTCAGGAGTGGGGCTCTTTAGCTATTATGGGAGAAGGTATTATTTCATCCCATGTATATAAAGGTGCATTAAAAAATGGAACGGATACAGATACTCCTAGCGCTGTAGGAACACATGTTCGAACTATGGAAGGATTGCTCGCACGTGGTGATGGATCCGAATATTACGGTGGAAATAACGATAATTATGACGCAGGAACATTATCTTATGTATCATTCCGATACGGAGGTCAGGTCCTAGAGGAAGCATCAGAGCTTAACGGATTATCTTTGGGCGGTGTTGGTCGTGAAACTCAAATTGATCATATTGAAATCATGAACAATGTTGATGATGGAATTGAGATCTGGGGAGGAACAGTAAATATGAAATATATTTCAATCTGGAACATCGGTGATGACAGTTTAGACTGCGATCAGGGATGGCGCGGAAAAGTACAACATGGATTAATCGTTCAAGGTTATTCAGCTGATGCAAAACAGGGTTCTGGAGTAGGAGATAATTGTATTGAGATGGACGGATCAGAAGATTCTGACTGCGAGCCTCATACAGCATCAACATTATATAACTTTACGGTTATTGGTAATCACTTAAAAGGTGACCACGGAATGGCATTACGTGATAATGTACGTTTGCAAGTTCGTAACTCAATCTTTATGGATGTACCAGATGTTTTAATTGATGAAGAATTAGATGGTGATGGTGGTTCCGGGTGGAATTTCGCGTCAGGAGCAAGTGTTGATGGCGGTGGAGATTATGCTACTCGTACAGCTATTAAAGCTGTTCCTAATATGGAAGATACATACGGAATCGCATACAACGCGCATTCATCTGTTGGAGATTTAACAAGAATAACTGCTGCCGGGTATGACGCAAGTTTGTATAGTGCGCAGTCAGACGGTTATATGAATGAGCTAACAGACACAGTTCTTTACAATTGTTCTAATCTTGGCGGACATATTGCACAAATTACTACTGCCGGACATGCCGGGTATGACGCAGTAGCTGTTACTGATCTACCAATTGTATCATACACAAGAGGTCCTACTGTATCATTGTATAATGGTGCATTATCAGCAGCACCTGTAGTAAGTTTAGATCCACGAGCAGCTAATGATGCTCTCATAGCAGACTCATTACCTACAAATGATGGATTCTTTGATCCTGTATCCTACAGAGGTGCATTTAGTTCTAACTATAATTGGCTAGAAGGATGGACGGCTGCTGCTGAGTATGGTCTAACAACTACAGCAGCAAATAGTACAGCGGTTACAATAGCAAGTCCTGTAACTGGTATTACATTCTCATTTCCATCAGAAGCTGGTATATCCTATAGTATTCAGCGATCAAATGATAGCGGTGCTTCTTATAGCGAAGTTGCAACTATTACTGGTGATGGAAGTGAATTGTCATACATCGATACTACAGCATCAGCATCTGCTTTTTACAAAGTAGTTGCTCAATAAGTAAAGATTGTTATTGAACATCAAAAAAGCGGCATGATAAAACATGTCGCTTTTTATTATTTATATAGGAAATTAATAAATGAAAAAAATTATTTACATCATACTGTTTTCCATATTCCTTATATCATGCTCAAAATATTCAATAGGTCTCTTGGAAAAAACCCAAAAAAAAATAATTATAAGTGCTATTGAGGCAACAAGTTTATTACCAGATATACCCCATGAAAGAACAAGAAATAGAGAGCTTTCTTCGCTAATTTCATTATTAATTCAGAATGAGGAATTAGATAATATAAATTTATATTTAGACCGGATCACAGATTGGAGAAAGGCTAAGTTAACCGCAAATCTTGCATTAGCTAATCTAAAAAACGGAAATAACAAAATTGCAGAGGAGTTGATCAATGAAGTTCAGATTTTAGTAGAAACCATTGAGGGTCTTAAATCTGGTAAGATCTTTGCTACGGGAGAATATAAAGATTTAGTAGAGACTTATGATGATTTTCGTTTAGATAGGGTGAAAGTGGCAATTGCTCAATATTATTGGTTTTGTGATGATGAAGAGAATGCTATAAAATGGAGTCAGAATGTTTTAGCAACTGAAAAAGCTGATTTTATTAAGGAGCAAGCAGAATCACTTTCAACAACTGATTATAATTCATCCTTATCCATAAATAATATTTTAGCGAATGGAGAAACATTTGAAGGAAAAAAAGCGGCGATTGATGGTTATGTATTATTATATAACTTATATTATCAGGATGATGAAAAAAGAACTCAGATTGAAGAGCTTATCGATAAATTTGAGTCCTCTATGCCAGTGATGTTTAGAATAGAATGGTTACACAGTATGGCAATTTCTGCACATTCATTTGGCGATTATGACAAAGCAATTGATTATTATACAGAGGCCTCCTTATGGATTGCGGATAGTTCTTTTAGGCCTCGTTTATTTTTTCCATTAAAATCATCAAATATCATTACAGCAAAAAAAATTGGTTTAGTTGAAGACGCTCAAGATAGCGCAATTTTGTTACATAACGAGTATGATAGAGTAGAAAAAAGTATATACAATATTCATAGAGCGGATGTATTATGCGCTATTGCTGAATGTTTTATTATCCTAGGAGACTTAAATAAGTCAGAAGAATTATATTGTAATGCTTTTTTCCAGTCAGAAAAAAATCCAAATTCAAAGCCTAGAGTTGAAGATTTAACAATAATCATTTCCTCACTAATTAAAAATGAGGTGGATATTTCTTCTAATCTTATGTATGTTATGACTGAATTTATAGATAAGCTAGGAGCTCCGTGGTAATACGTTTGTTATCCTTATTAATTTTATTTTTATCAATTTCTGTCTATGCAAATAATGGTGCTATTCGGGGATCTGTTTTTGATGGAGACTTTGATAATCCTTTAAGTGGTGTAAAAATAATAATTTCTGAGACAGGGGATGAGTTTAAAAGTTCAGAAAATGGATCTTTTTATATAGATAATTTAAGTCCTGGTTCTTATACAGTAGTATTTTCTTTTTCTGGATATAATAGATTTATTAAATCAAATATTGTTGTTAGCGAAGCTGTATTAACAGATTTAGATATTGTTAAGTTATACGCCGAATATGAAGAGATGGATGAGCTTGTTGTCAGAGATTTTCAAATAGGTGGATCTAGCGAAATTGGTTTACTTAATTTAAGAATGGAAAGCAGCGCATTAATGGATGCGGTTGGGGCAGATTTAATAAGTCGAGCCGGCGCAAGTGATGCAGCTGGCGCCTTAAAACTTGTTTCGGGCACAACAGTTCAAGATGGAAAATATGCTGTTGTTCGAGGATTACCTGATAGATATGTGGTTTCCTTATTAAATGGAGTGCGTTTGCCGACATCAGACCCGGACAAAAGAGCTGTACAATTAGATCAATACCCATCTTCTCTTATTGAGAGTGTTAGAGTTGTTAAGTCTTTTACTCCCGACCAACAGGGTGATGCTTCCGGAGGTGCAGTAGATGTTGTGTTAAAAACTATTCCTAAAGAGCCTACATTAAACTTTAATATAGGTGTTAAAGTTAATGATAATGATGGGCAAAGAGATTTTTTATCCTATGAGTCTAGTAACAATAATTATCTTGGTCAACGTGACTTTAATCCGCCAATTGATCATCAGTTTGGTACAGATCCAATACCACAAGAAATAATAGGATCTGTCGGGGTTAAAATAACTGATCAACCAGTAAATTACAAATGGGGTTTAGAATTAGGAAATAACTATGATATTTCTTTATTAGGTAAAGATGTATCTTTAGGTATATTTAGTACACTTAATTATGAGCAAAGTGCTACACATACAGATGATTTATCATCGGATAAATATACATCATCTCCAACTCAAATCCAAAGAGCAAATGCGCAGGGACAAAATATTTTAGTTCCATTTATAAGTAATTGGAATTTAGAAGGAAGTGGAACTGCATTAACTGAATTATGGGATATTAAAAAAAGTTCATATGAAATCAATTGGAATGGAGCTGTAGGAGTTGGATTAGAGCATGAGTTATTTAAATTAAATTACCTTCATGTATTCACTCATAACACAGAAGATACAGCTATCCTTGCAGAAGACACTCGGGGAAGAGAATTGTATAATCCTAATTACTTAGATTCAGTAAACCCTGACGACGACACAAGTAGATATAGAGCTCCTTTTCGAAGAAATGAGACTTTATTATATAAAGAGCGAGATACATCTTCTACTCAACTTACAGGGGAATATATTTTGCCTTTTAAGAGGTTAAATATCGGAAATATATTAACGCTTAATCAAGCATCAATTGACTGGAATTTCTCAAATAACTCATCATCCTTAAAAGAGCCAAATAAATTAATATTGGAATATCTGTGGCATCCTGGGGAAGAGGTTTTGGTTGATGACCCAAATTATAACGGAAATTATAGCGGCGGATTTAATAACGCATTTAATCCGAATAATATATGGCTCAGCAATTATACACTTACAAATGGACAGGTCCTTTCTCCACCGGAATTGAATTCAGAGTTTGAGGATGAGTGGGACTGGTTATTAGATATCCAGGATAATTCATCATGGACCTTACCTACTCACGGATGGTATCAAGAAGATTTAAATGGATCGGGATCAACTCCTGGGGTAGTTGTAAGTAATGCCACCGCTGGAAGTTATGTTCCAAATGAAGCTGGTGATCAATTAGGAAATTTTGCAATTGTTTATAAAGAAGTGATTGAAGAAAGTGATCAACAAACATTTAATTATAAATGGGATTTTGAAAATTGGACTACGGAAGACGGATTTTTTAAGATTGGTTTGTTTGAAGATAAAGTAAATAGAAAATATTTTCAACAATCACTCAGTAACATCCCAGATAATGGATTATTAGGTTCAGGAACTTTACCAGGATTTACTGGAGCTTGGTTAGACGATTCTTCTACATTATTTGCCAACGGATCAAGATTTTATGATTTGGACTTTAATGGAACAGCGGAAACAGAACTTTTAAATACTACCGTTTTTGCCTCTCTTGGTGATATTTCATACGATGGTGAACAACATCTTGATGCTTACTATTATATGACTAAAATACCTATTTCTGATTTTTTATCTGTTCATGGAGGAGCTAGACATGAGAAATTTTCATTAAAGACATTTCTTGATCCTGATGACGTTCAAGCTGCAAAAGCTATTCTAATGGATAATGACGCATCTTCTGCACTTACACCCCAAGGAAATGGTTTTGCCGAAGATGCTGATTATAGTAGAAATGATATTTTACCTGCGATTGGAATTGATATTAAACCATTTAAAAATATTTTTTTGCGGGTTAATTATTCTGAAACGGTTGCTAAACAACAATTTAAGGAAGTAACACCTATCCTTCAAAGAGATTATCCGGGAGCTCCAATATTTGCTGGTAATCCAAATTTAGAAGCAAGTCCTGTGCAAAATTATGACTATCGATTTGATTATACACCGTATCCTGGCGGATTGATATCTGTCTCTCATTTCAAGAAAGATATTAAAGATCCGATTGAATATTTTATGACATTAGTTGGACCTAATGTTGTGACATTTCCCACAAATTATGAATCAGCAGAGGTTGATGGATATGAATTTGAAATTAGACAAGATATTGGTAGATATTTTTATAATTTTAAAGGGGTTAATATCGGTGGAAATGTTACTGTTATTGAAGGAAATGTAAATATTTCAGATGAAATTGAGCGAGATGTGATGGGGATGCCTCAAAATCTTTATAATTTATTTTGTACTTATGATATGGATATTAAAGATATCAAAATAGGTCTATTTTATACCTATCAAGGTGACACGCTTAAAATTAATAAACCTGAACTTGGTACTATTCCGGCAGTTTATTCTCTTCCATATGGATCACTAAACTTATCAATATCTGCCTCGTTAACGGATAATTTAAAATTAAGTTTTAAAGCAAATAATTTAACAGATCCTAAAATACAAACAGTTTTTAGAGAAGAAGGATTTGAAGATGCCACTTATACATCATATACAAAAGGAAGATCATTTTCTTTAGGCTTAAGTTGCACTTTTTAAATTTATTATTAAGGAGAAAAAATGAGTAGAATATTAATTACATTAACATTTGTTTTATTTACACAAATTTGTTTTTCAAATGAGATTGATATAACAAAGGAGTTAATTTCTAAATGGGTTGAAACAAAAAAATTAATTTCCTCAGAATCTGAAGAATGGAAAATTGAACAGGAAGTATTAAAGGATAGAATTGATTTAATCTCATCCGAACGAAATTCATTAAGAGAAAAAATTAATGAAACAGAAAGTTTAATTAATCAGTCAGATACTAAAAGAACTGATTTAGGTAAAGATAATGAATCTTTAAAAAAAGCATCAACATTATTATCAGAGAAAATAAATATTTTAGAAAACAAACTTTTAATCTTATTGCCAACTCTTCCTCAACATATTCAGGAAAAAATTAAACCTCTAAGTCAAAGAATTCCTTTAAATAAAAAGAATGAATTAACTTTATCTGAGAGATATCAAAACGTAGTTGGGATTGTAAATGAATTAAATAAAGGAGCCTCTGAAATATCAGTTATTAGTGAGGTTCGAAGTCTTCCTGATGGTGAATCTGCTGAAGTTCAAACATTATATCTAGGTTATGCTCATGCTTTTTATTGTACAACAAAAGGGGATATAGCCGGTATTGGTTACCCATCTCAAGATGGATGGGTTTGGAAGCCAAAAAATGAAATAGCCCAAGAGATAGCAGATTCAATTGCAATTTTTAAAAATGAAATGGTAGCAGAATATATAACGCTGCCGATAAATATGGATAAGGAGTAACTGATTATGAAGAATGTTATTATTTTATTACTTTTTGTTTTGGCATCACTTTTTAAGTCGGAAGCTCAAACTATTGATATGCAAGAAAAACTCAATCAGAGTTTATCTGATTTATCTCAAATTAGAAAATCAATTGCTGATGAAAAACTTCCAATGGTAAAGAAATTAAATCTCATTGAAGACGATTTGCTTGATATTAGACTTGAGTATCAAGAAGCGATCAGAAAGCTTGATAATCGTTCATTAGATTTAAATAATTTACGTTCCGAGATAAAAACAAGAAGGGATGAAAAAAATTATATTTCAAATTTGTTAGGAGAATATATAAGAAATTTTCAAACTCGATTGCATATATCTGAAATTAACAAATATAATGATATAGTTAATGAATCAACGTTAGCCCCAGAAAATTCAAATCTGAGCGACACACAGATTTTTAGTAAGCAAATCGCACTTGTTGAGTCATCTGTTGATAGATTGACTTCACTTGTTGGAGGAGTGAGTTTTAATGGAACGGCTATTGGAAAAGATGGATTAGTTAAAAATGGAAAGTTTATATTGCTTGGTCCGGTAGCTCTATTTTCATCAGATGATGATAGTTTAGTTGGTATTGCTGAGCAACAATTAGGTTCGCTTGAACCGACGGTAATGCCTTTTATGGATGTTAAAAATGTCGAAAATATTAAAAAAACAGTTTATGCGGAAGAAGGTTTATTTCCCTTTGACCCCAGTCTTGGTAATGCGAGAAAAATCGAAGAAACTTCCGAGTCATTATTTGAAACAATTAACAAAGGGGGAATTGTTGGATATGTGATAGTTTTAATGTTTTTCGCAGTATTATCACTATCTATCTTTAAGTGGATTCAACTTTCTAAAATTCCAATGCCACGTGAAACTGATTTTAAACCATTACTAAACGCAATGCTTTATAATGATTTTGAAAAAGCTAAAAGTTTTTTAAAAACTGTTAAAGGACCTACGGCTAATATGCTTACTATCGGCTTAGAACATATTAATGAGGATAATGCTCTTGTTGAAGAAGTAATGTATGAAGAAATGTTAACAACAAGGTTAAAAGTTGAAAAATATACTCCTTTTATTGCTGTATGTGCTTCTTCAGCTCCGTTGTTAGGGTTGCTTGGAACTGTTACAGGAATTATAAACACTTTTAAATTAATTACTGTTTTTGGTTCTGGTGATGTTAAGACCTTATCCGGAGGAATTTCTGAAGCATTAATAACCACAGCATTAGGTCTTATAGTTGCAATTTTTTCATTAATTTTGTTTGCTTTTTTATCAAGAAAAGCAAAGACAATCATGGATAGAATGGAAAAAGTCGCAATATTATTTATGAATAGAGCGATTAGAACCGCTCCAGAATCTATCAAGTAATAATTAAATGGATAACTCTATAACATTTTGGCAGCAAGCTACAGAAATATGGTCCACAGGAGGGTGGGGCATGATCGCTTTATCTTTAGATGCTATTTTAATTTTTTACCTTGGATTTAGTATGTCATTTCGAATTCGCTCAAAAGGATATTTATGGGTTTCAGAAAAAAAAATGAAGGCATGGATTAAAAATCCAATTAGCGGAAAAGGACAAGTTGGTAAAATGATTAGATTTGTTATGACAGCCAGAACAATTAAAGAAATTGGTGTTTTTTTTGAAGAATTAAATCAGACTGAAGTAGCTCCATTAAATCGTGATCTAAAAGTTATGCGAACATGTGTTAGTGTAGCTCCTCTTTTAGGGTTACTAGGCACAGTAACAGGAATGTTAGCTACTTTTGCTGCTTTAGCTTCAGGCTCAGGTGGAGACAAAACAATGGCATTAATTGCGTCAGGTATTTCTGAGGCTTTAGTAACAACTGAAACGGGTCTAATAGTCGCATTACCTGGAATCATATTTCAGTATAAATTAGGTAGAGAACATCAAAAGTACAAAGCGTTTATCGCTCATTTGCAAACTATTTGTACACAGAGATTATATAAAGAAGTAAAAAAAAGTGAAATTTTAATTAGAGAGTCTAAATAATTTCAATTTTTTAAGGAGATAAAATGTCTAGATTTAGAAATAAAAGTGAGGAAAGTAGTGATGCAGGTGTAGATATATCACCTTTAATAGATTGTGTGTTTATTTTGTTAATATTCTTTATTGTAACAACTACATTTGTAGAAGAAACAGGTGTTGAAGTTGATAAACCTCAAGCTGCCTCTTCTGTTCAACTAGAGAAAACAAGTATTTTATTAGCTATTACAGACAAAGGTGAAATTGTGTACGGTGGACGAGAGATTGGTATTGCAGGCGTTCAACCATTAGTTAAGAGAATGATTCAAAAAGAGGAAGTGCCTGTAATAGTTCAAGCTGATCAAAATGTACAATCAGGATTATTAGTGAGAGTAATTGATGAAGCTAAATTAGCAGGAGCTTTAAAAGTAAGTATTGCAACTAAAAATTAGGATTTTAATGTCCAAAAAAATTAAAATTTATTTAAAAAGAGAATTGGCTAGTTTTATTCTTGGAATAATTATTACTTTTGGTTTATTCATGGTATTACCTATTTTGCAAATTATTACTCAACCACCTTCTAAGGATTTAACGGTTAGGATGGCAGATATAGCAAATATTCCACCTCCTTCTCCACCACCGATAGAGGAGCCAGAAGAGCCTGAACCAGAAGAAGAGCCACCACCACCACCAGTTGTAGATTCGCAACCATTAGATCTTTCCCAGTTAGAATTAGCATTAAATCCTGGGGATGGTGGTTTCGGAAGCAGTGAGTTTGAAATTGATATAAGTAGTGTGGCTGGAAAAAGTGAAGATGTTGACGCAATTTTTTCATTATCAGATTTAGATCAAAAACCAAGAGCAGTTTATAAACCAATGCCAATTATTCCTAAAAATGAAGTGAATAAAAGGGGTTATCAGGGAGGAACGGTATATGTATTGTTTATTGTTAACGAACAAGGAAGAACTGAAAATTTAAAAATTCAAAAATCTTTTAATACCAAATTTAATAATTCAGCATTAGCAGCAGTTAAAAAATGGAAATTTGAGCCAGGTAAAAGAAAAGGTAAACCGGTAAAATTTAGAATGAGAGTGCCAATAACCTACGAATAAAAGGTGAATATAATGAATAAAAAGTTAAAATATATAGTAATAATTTTCTTAATTTTTGGATCAGAAAATTTTTCAAATGGTGATTCTGAAACTATTGATAAAATCCAAAAAATTGTCAAAAAAAGAGTGGGAAATATCAATGAAAATGCAAATTCACCTAAAGAAAAGTCTTCAATTAATTTTCCTGTTAATGATGATCTCCCATTAGAGGTAAATGTTCCCGAGTCTGAAATCATTTATGCAGAATCTGAAAATAATTTTAAAAAAAGTGAGTCTGACTACTTGGACCTTTCTATTTGGAAGACAAAGCGTTTTCAAAAAGAGTTTCTTGGAAGTTATGGTGTAAATTCAGAAATTGAACCAAGAGTTTCAGTTGTTGAGCAGGAGCAAATGCAAAAAGTATTAGATGTGATGGCAGAAGATGAAAGTATGACAGATGCTTTGAAGCTATTAAATAAATACAATAAAGATTCTGCAAGTGCTATCTTTGATTTTACTATCGCTAATTTATATTTTCAACAAGAGGAAATGAGTAAAGCATTGAATTTTTATAATAAAGCTATAGAAAAATTTCCTAATTTTAGAAGAGCTTATAAAAATGCTGGATTAATTTATGTTAAGGATAGTAAATTTAAAGAAGCGATTCCTTTTTTAACAAAAACAATTGAATTAGGTGAACATTCAAGTTTAATTTACGGACTTTTAGGATATGCATATGGTTCATTAGATAAACATTTAAGTGCTGAGTCATCCTATAGAATTGCAATCTTGTTAGATTCTAATACTGTTGATTGGAAGTTAGGTTTAGCTAAGAGTCTTTTTAAGCAAGAAAAGTATGGCGATGCAGTTAGTTTATGTAGTTCCCTTATCGAAAAAAGTCCAGATAATGCAGATTTTTGGATATTGCAAGCAAATGCTTTTTTAGGAATGAAACAACCTATTAGAGCAGCTGAAAATTATGAATATGTTAATCTAATCGGGAAAGCTACTCCCGCAAGTATGACTATGTTAGCTGATATTTATGTTAATGATGAAAAATGGGATTTAGCAACAGAAGCCTACTTAAGATCATATGAATTAGATAATAGTGAAAATCCAGAAAATCCTTTAAGAGCAGCTAAAATATTAGCATCTCGTGGTGCATTAATTGAATCCGATAGAATTTTAAATAGAATTTCAGAAAAGAAAAAATTTCTTTCAGAAAATAATTTAAAAGAACTTCTTAAATTAAAAGCAAGAGTTGCTATTTCACAAGGTGAAACTGGTAATGTAGTAGAAATTCTTGAAGAGGTAGTTGAGGTTGATCCATTAGACGGTGAAGCATTAATTTTATTAGCTCAACATTACGGAAGAAATACTCCAGAAAAAGCTATATTTTATTATGAACGTGCAGCTAATTCGGATAAACATGAAGCTGAAGCTAATCTTAAACATGGCCAATTATTGGTTGGGCAATCAAAATATAGTGAGGCTGTACCATTTCTGAAAAGAGCTTATGAGCTTAAGCCTAGATCTGATCTTGAAGATTATTTAAAACAAGTTGAACGAATTGCAAAAACAAAAAGATAATTTATCTATAGAAAGTTTAAATAGTATTCTTTTTCTAAATTTATTATATTTTTTTGATTAATTTAAATTATAAGGATTAAAAATGAATTTTGCCAATATTCCAATGAAGAATATAGGACCTATTAAGATCAGCGGTAATGTCCTTCAGGGTGAATATAAGATACCATTAGCTACATTTGAATCACCGCTTTGGCCATCTGTAGATCGTGGAGCTAGATTATCTACATATACCGATTCAGGAATAAG
>MDTE01178824.1_pt1 | contig 20111 bp, 20 predicted proteins | sample 811231 | NCBI WGS metagenome assembly MDTE01 (sample SAMN05326651, study PRJNA326480) | marine metagenome | isolation source: seawater | place: Indian Ocean: Red Sea | collected 2010 | reverse complement strand
CAATTCATAACTTCCTGAAACTAATGACGGGCTAGTATACAAATCATCATCGTCATCAAATAGCTCATATGTTGCAGTAGGCACTGTTGTATCTTCTTTTACTTTGATAGCGTTACCACCAGAACCGGGGAACGCTTCTAGGTTAGTATTTCCGTATGCATCTGTAACAGTGACAGCATACCAAACTTCTCTGTCCACATTATTAGGGACATCATATGTTTTCGAAAAACTGAACGTGTTCCAAGAGGCTCCAGAATCATAAATCCCATCATCGAATAATTCCCAACCGTTCTCTGGGGAAATTTCTGTTGCAGTGTCTTCATCTTCTCCGAAAGGATCTCCGAAGTTCCTCCAAACAGAATATGTTTCAAAATCTAACTGTTGATTATTCAGCCATTCAAGGGTCACTAGTTTTGATTGACCGTCAACCGATAATGAATTAGCAATAGGTACGGATGGAGTGATTGTATTTTCCATAACAGCACCATCCCAATTTTGCACTAAACCAGTATAATGGTAGGTTCCATTAACATGCTGATATAGTGCTTCAGATGTTACAAAATAGAATGAATTTCTGTTAACTTCTTCAGGAACTTGAATTTCAGCAATTTGGATTCCATCAGGCACAGATGCCATCCAAAATATTGTTTGGTTAGGTAAAAATTGGCTACCGCTAACTAAGTAATCAGCACGCCAAATATGGTAAATTTCTCCTTCTGCACCTATCTGATCTTGCCACGTGACTACGGTTGTTTGATTTCCAATAAATTCAGCATTCACTCTAGTGGGTTCGGCTGTCCAATTAAAGAAAGCATCTTCAAACACAGTAGAACATGATTGCGGAGGGATGTAAGTATCATAGATTCCGTTCTCGTCAATTACAACTACGCAATATGTAGAATGCCCAAGTCTACCGATTGGTAGTTGATGGTTGTAAATCTCTTGTCCTTCAGGGACAACAGAAATTAATGTTGGACCAAATGAGGTGGTATTATCAAAAGCACTGCCGGACGAATAAATCGCATAGCTTTCACCAGATTCTGTGTTGATATCATTCCAAGAAATAACCGTTATTCCCCCTCCAGTTTCAGAATTAGGAATGAAATTTGTTGATACAGCAGAAACTCCATCGGGAGGCGTGTTGTCTTCAACAATTGGAGAAGTTAGAGCGTTGTTAGAAAGGAAGCGGATATCTTCGTAATCCTGTCCTGGACCATACCAATTCGGTAGATAATAGGTTATCGAATAGTAAAAATTGGTGTTGGTATCTGGTGGAATATCCAATGAGTGAGAAGAGATTCCAGCGCTTAAATTTGCTACAGGACTGGTTGTTTGAAGAATGGATGAAGCCGACTGACGTGTTAGAGGAGCTAAGGTCTTCCAAACTCTAGTTGAATAAGCATTTGGTCCAGATTCAGGCAATAGTGGAAAAATATCATTGTAATTGACCCACGATAATGTAGTCTGGCTAACCTGTGCATTGAAACTAGCTTGTAAGTTATATGGGGTTCTGATTGGTGTTGTTGTTTCTAATACGCCTTCATACAAGCTGGATTCATTAAAAATTAAATCATCATAAGTTCCAACGGTGTCTATTGTTGTTGTCACTGCATAGTAAAATGTACTATTTGTCCCGGGTGAAACAAGGTAAGAGAAACTATGCCCGGGGTGGGTTCCATTGAACGCCATACAGTCATATCTGCTGGTTGAGCCAGAAATTTGAGAAGGATTGCATGCATCGACTTGATGAATTAAATCGGCATCTGCTAAATTAGATGATGTGATATTCTCTGTGTGCCTGTACAAGTTGTATACTGCATCAAAAATATTGTTTAACTCTGGCCCTGGTGAATCAATATTTCGCCAGGTTATTGTTGTAAGTTCCGTATTGGTATCAAATGTTGCTGCAATATCTTGTGCTTGTAGGTGCATTGGATCGCCAACATCTTCAGCAGAAGTTGACATTATCGGAATCACTGAAAGTGACATCAATGCGACTAATAATACTGCGATAAGTTTCCCATCTTTACCGTGCGAACTACCCGTCATCATTCCTTTCTAGCATGCAACTGTTATGAGTATACCGCTTTAGAGTAAGTAAAATGGTTGAATTTTAGTCCTTTTTTAGAATGCCAAGAAATTATTCATCTTGGGTGTTATTTTGTGGCAAAGGGTCTTCTTCATCAATCTGTTTTATCTTCTCTCTTGCTTGAATAAAACGAATTAAAAATGTCCAGAACCCACCTATGGCGGAAATAAATATTACAATACTGAGTGGATTAATCGATATATGTTCGAACGGTGCAGGAAATTCACCCCAACTGTAATTATCCATGTAAAGCATAGCAGACATAGCAAAAATTGCAACTATCGATAGTACTGTTCTGTCTGCTCGAGAAAAGCCTCTGTAATTTCTCGTTCCTGCAACTGCTTGGGCTTGGGTTCCCATGTAGGAGCCGAGTAAAGTTAACCAAGCTGCTGATAATCCTAGTACCAAATCATTAACAAATACTGAACCGGCGATACAAATGATCCATGTTGCGTCTAAAAGTCTGTCAAAGGTATGATCAAGATAGTCTCCCCATCTTGTAACTCTACCAGTTGCTCTTGCTACCGGCCCATCTAAACCATCTAGAACCATTGCCATAGTGATTAGTAAACCTCCTCCTAACAACATTGATGCACCTAAGTCATCCTGTGATGCTGTGAGAACTGAAAGACCTCCAAGAATTCCAATTGGTAGTGCTACCCAGGTGATAGTTGCGGGGGAAAACCTAGACAAATATTCAACTATTGGAACCAAGGCTCGTTCCCAAAAATTCCTCAATTTTTCTAGAGCCATGATTCTTCCTCATCTATTCCAACTGAACTAGGGGGTTGATTGTTGCGGTCAAATTTTGCTCTCAAACCAGTCTATTGCCCTCTCTGCATTTTCAATTAATCCTTCTTGGATAGGCTCTTGTTGTAGCCAAACAATGGCTTCTTCGTAGACTTCCTCTGAATTTTTATTAGTTGTATCAATCTCTAAAATGGGTGCTTCAATTTCAAATTCTAACAATTCTGACCATATACCTGAAACTAATTCCCACTCTGTGTTTGCCCTGACCTTTTGCTCAGGATATCCTCTTTTTTCAAGTCTATTTTGAAGGATTTTTGGATTACAGCGTAGGATAATTATCGCATCTACATCTAGGAAATGTGAAAGATGGCCTTCAACTACAACCATGCCCGAATCATTGTGTTCCCATTCATCTGAAAGCCTGTGGATATCTATTTCTCTAGGTCCATCACTGGCATCTAATTCACCAAGAAAACCGAGTTCCTCTGCTAATTCTTTAACGGATATTACTTTAATTTGCTTACTTGAAAAAATCTTTGACAGGGAAGTTTTACCAGTACCGGGTGTACCTGTAATGGCAATCGATAAATCCCTGTCCATGACTGCCGCTGCAGGTCATCAATTAAACAGGTAGTGCTGTTGACATCGATTTTCATAATAATACTGCGATAGAAGGCATCAAAGGTGATGTCGTTTTGCATTGCCTGTTCATCATGTTTGGAATGAGTGACCCAAACCAAACCCTTCTACAATTAGAGAGTTATGTAAAAGATGGGCGCTTAGAGATGTCAGAGGTAATGGCTACCCAGTTCACCGACATGTTTCTAACCCAAAAAAAGCGTGATTTGAGTTCTCAGATTTTCTTGGTTAAAGGTTTACGGATTTTATGTGACGTTCTACTTTTACGAGAAAAATCTAGCATTGCTACCGCTTCGGCCAAAATACTAATTCGTGAACGGAAAAAATTAGTTGCAATGGCTAAACAGAGTGCACAAATATCACCAGAAATGATAGGTTCATTGTCCGAGGATTTTAGAAGATGTGGTAACATTTTCGCTAACGCAAACAAGCACAGAGCTGCGAAGAAATTTTTCTCAAAATGTGAAAAAAGTTCCCCGGGAAATATTGCCGTTGCTTTGGAAGCTTTTAGCCATTATAATCACGATAAAAATATCATTAAAAGATTGATTAATTGTACTATTTCAGCAGGGCCGGTGATTCGTATCAATAATTCATATGTGTTGCAGCCTATCGATTTGCCTCCGGTTTCTGCAGAGCAAGTTCGACTAGCATTAATTCAAATATCCAATCAAGGACTTGAGCAGGCAAAACAACTGGCTGAGCGAATCTCCTCCGAAATAGGAGCGATCGAACGCGGAGAGGCCGCAGCAAATGCGCGACTTCAATTCGCTTTAGATTCTCTAAAGCCGAAACATGACTATTATGAATATAGTTAAATTGGTAACGAGGGATGGATTTGAACCATCGATCTCCGGGTTATGAGCCCGACGGGATATCCAGACTACCCCACCTCGTTATCTCAACCGCTGACCTTCCCCATTTTCAATGCACCGATTGATTTACGCTTCGAATATCGGCCATAATTAACAAAATACACTAATTATAGTCAAAAAAAATGGCATTTCTTATCAATAATGGTCTATTACACTATTTCATGCGACAGTATTTGATTGTCATAATGATGACCTTGGTTATGTTTTCTGCTAGCCTATCCGGTTGTATTGGGGGCGATGAAGACGGTGGTGATGAGAGCGAAATTGATCTAATTATCTATTATGATACAACTTTTGGAACCATCCAAGAAAGTGTTCAAAATGGAAATCAAGTATCATTTAGTGGGGTCGAGTTGACCTTTAATTATGCATTTACAAAATCTAGCGCTGGAGAGATTACAACATTCTACTTTGAATCTGGCGATGGAAGTATAAGAACTGAAGTAGACGCTAATGAAACTGGTGAGATTACTTACAATTATGTTACTCAAGGTTTGTTTACTGCAACTCTAGGTGCATTAGATGATGCTGGTAATGATGAAATGATGACTCTTACAATAAGAATTGATAAAACCACTCAGTGGAGTGAAAGCCAGACAAATAATCCAGAAGAAATGGAAATCAAGACTATTCCTGATTGTGAATGTAATTCTCCGAGTAAAATTGAGATTTTTTCCAACGTTACGAACCCAGAGAATCCAAATGTTGGCCCTATAGGTAATGGTGGACCTGTTACCGTAACATGGTATCTTAACGGTAGTGAAGTTTCCAGAGAATCTAGTCCTGAAACCCTTGGAGAAGGACAAACTGCCTCATGGAACCATAATGAAATAGGCCCTTTACCAGAAACCTGGACCTTAGAAGTTGGACTTAATCATGACCAAGAGAATGTTGACATCGAACATAATGTTTCGATAAAATATAGTGCAGATGAAAGCTCCCCTAATCCAATGCCTACTGGCCAAACTCCTGAAGAGTAGTTCACTTTCAGTTTGAGTGAATTTGAAGTTAAAGTGAAAATTGGGTTTCTGTAGTCCATTTAATTTTAAAGATAAGTAACCAAAAAGGTATTTTTTCGAGTTAGGTCTGCTTAGTTTATTGATATACTCTGGCCCTACCAGCACTAATTGAAGTGATGCAAAATGGCAAGTAAGACTAAGAAAAAAGTAAAGATAGAAGTTGAAAAGAATCAAGACCCTCAAGAGGAGACGGTGGTAATGATGCCAGAAGAAGAGGAAGGGCCCGAGGTCGGAATCGAAGATCTACCAGGCGTTGGACCAGCGACTGCTGAAAAATTACGAGAAGCGGGCTTTGACGAGTTGCTAGCCTTAGCAGTCATGTCTCCAGCAGACCTTGCTGACCAAGCAGAAATTGGTGAAGCAGTAGCAAGCAAAATAATTGCAGCCTCCAAGAAGATGGCAAATATTGGTGGTTTCGTTTCTGGTGGCGCTCTACTAGAAAGAAGAAGAGAAGTCAAGAAATTGTCTTCCAAAGTTCAGTCCATTGATGACTTGTTGGGCGGAGGGTTTGAAACTCAAGCATTGGTTGAAGTATATGGCGCATTTGGTAGTGGAAAAACCCAGATTGGTCACCAATTAGCAGTCAACTGTACATTACCTGTTGAAGAAGGTGGTTTAGATGGGGACGTGTTCTATATCGATACCGAGGATACTTTTAGACCTGAAAGAATTACACAAATGGCTAGAGGATTGAATCTTGATCCTGACCAAGTACTTTCTAGAATACATGTTGCAAGGGCTTACAACTCTGCCCACCAAATGCTGCTAGTAGATGAAATTAAGAGAATGAGTAAAGGCCTTGATGTAAAAATGATAATTGTAGATTCCTTAACCAGTCACTTCCGCGCAGAATTTATTGGACGCGGAATGCTTGCCAATAGACAACAAAAACTAAACAAGCATCTAAAGGAACTAAAACAACTTGCTGATATCAATAATGCTCTAGTTCTGGTTACTAACCAAGTTCACTCAAAGCCTGATGCTATGTGGGGAGATCCAACAAAGCCAATCGGTGGACACGTATTAGCTCACGCAAGTACATTTAGGCTCTACTTACGCAAGGCCAAAGGTGGTAGAAGAATTGCTAGATTGGTTGATTCTCCTAACCTACCTGATGGCGAATGTGTCTACAATGTTACACAAGAAGGACTTCGAGACTAATCTCGGATTTTTTATTAAACCAACAAAATCGCCATGTAATGGGTGAAAACAGTCGGCATATTGAAAGATGCTTCGTGCGGGATAACCTGTATGCGTCATCTAATCGAACGTGTTCTTGAACTGAGCGAAGAAGAACAAACCAAGGTCTCTCCTAATGATTTACCTCCCGGTCAGGGAAGTGAAGAAGAGTTACGTGCTCTGTTGGAATCTCTGCAACCTAGAATCCGTGTATATGGTGCAGGAGGCGCTGGATGTAATGCTATAAACAGATTATTTGAAGAAGGATTATTTGAAAATAGTTACGTAACTGGATATGCAATTAATACTGATGCTCAAGCATTGTTGATGTCTCCTATAGAAGAAAAGGTCTTGATTGGTAGGACTGCGAGAGGGAGAGGGGCCGGTGGAGATCCGACTAAAGGCGAGGCTGCTGCTTTAGAATCTGAAATGGTACTTAGAAGAATAACAAATGATACTCAACTAGCGATTATTACTGCAGGAATGGGTGGTGGCTCTGGTACAGGTGCAGCAGGCCATATTGCTAGATTGGCAAAGCAGCAAGGTGCAATGACAATTGCGGTAGTAACATATCCATTCAAGTCCGAAGGTACACTAAGAAAACAAAATGCTGAATGGGGTTTAGAACGACTAAGGGAGCATTGTGATACCATATTGGTAATACCAAACGAAAGATTGCTGGAGATAGAAGGAGTCAAAGATTTGCCGATTGCAAGTGCATTCAGAGTTGGGGACGAATTACTGGTTCGCTCTATAACCGGCGTAACAGAATTACTGACCACAGACGGAATGGTCAATCTCGACTTTGAAGATTTGAAAGCCGTAATTAAGTCTGGTAGCGGTGTTGCAATGATAGGTTTGGGAGCCTCGAAGAGTTCAAACCGTGCAGAAGAGGCAACTTTGGAAGCCTTACATTCCCCATTGCTAGAATTGGATACCACAGATGCTCGAGGAGCCTTGATAAATGTTGTCGGCGGTTCAAGTTTAACATTAGGAGAAGCAGAAAAATGTGCTCAAATCATACAGGAACAAGTATCTCCACATGCTAAAATTATCTGGGGGGCCGCTGTTGATGAATCGCTTGGTGACGAGATTAGAGTCATGCTAGTGTTGACCGGTGTTAAAAGTGAGCAAATACACGGCTCAAGTGAGAATAGACAATTGCGAGCTCTAAGAAATAAGAGTATTGAATTCGTCAACTGATTACTTAATCGCCTTGAAGGCAGTATAAAGTAATCCAATAAACACCACGGCTAGAATAATTGCTTCGTATGTTTGGATTTGATAATCCTTTTCTTTTACAGAAAGGTCTTCAAAGTATTCTACTCCGCCTAGTTTGAAATCGAGATAGTTCCATGAATCCCCGTACGGATCTCCATTTCCATTAACCGCATTTCCAAATATTTTAAATTCAACAGAAGAGGAATTATCCTCTGGTGAGGTCCAAGTAAAATTCCATGTTCTAAACTTGTTACCTTCCTCGGTATGAGTCCATGAGTCTTCGATAAAATCACCATGGCTACTGTTTTCAAAAACTATTTCTCCATGTGAAACATTAATTCTAAATCCTCCTTTGGTAGAATTCTCTGAAGCAATTTCGGTTTCACTGATTAATTTTAAATTTAGATAATACGAGGTATTAGATTCAAATTTTTCTGGCAGACCAACTAGATCCAGATTTGTTGAATCTGAATTGGATCCATGACATAAACAACCACTACTAGCTTCTTTACCAACCCCGTTTGGGAAACTATCACTAGGTGGAATTATTACTATTAACAAGAAAATGAGTGACAAGTAGGCCACCCGCTTCAGCATTAACAACATGTCCTTCAAGTTAGCCATTATTGGGACCTCTTTGAGTCTTACTCACCTAATTTCAGTGATGCAGGGCGCGAAAGGCCGTAACATGCATTAAAGTATTATGAGTCGAAATTGGAGGCTGGATTGGGAAGTATGGATTTTTTTAATTCTCCAGAAATTGTTGAAAATGATGATGATGATGTCGATATGTTTGCTGAACTAGGTGTAATCAATCACAACGTTGGCCAAAACATTCCACAATCGCCCAATCACGTTGTTTCTAACGATCCATTAGCTGCTTTCATGGAAGATGATGGTTTTTCCGTTTTAGAAGAAATAGATGAACAACGCTTCGAAAATGATAAAATCGTCAGTAAGGAAAACTCGAATATAGCAGAAAGTAGACACAATATTTCAGAAGAGACAATTGCTGAACTATTGGAAGTACTCGTCAAAAAAGAACTTAAGCAACGTGAGCAAAGAGGTGATGACTGGCTCTCAGATTTACCCAGAGAAGCTAAGGCAAATATTGAATCCGCTAAGGTAATCAAGGATAGAGACGCATACCATCTATCCCTAATAATTGACATGACCGGAGCGGGTCCAGTAAGACCATTTGCGACTGTTAGTTCAAATATTCAGGGAGCTAAAGCACACGAAGCCCCAGATTCAATACCTGCAATCTGGATTCCGTTATACAACGTTTTGAGAGATCTACTGATGCAAGCAATGAATTTACTTTCTTCAACCAGAGTGGGGATGAATTATAACGCTTGATGTGATTTTGGCTGTATGTTTAATCATGTTTGAAATTGTACAATATTTTTCATGACTCTTAGAAACTATCCTTTCAACTAGCTTAAGTGGTACGTCTCCTCTAACGTTGTAAATCATATTTATCGAAGTAAACACTCGTGGAGCACTTTCCGCCCTATCGCTTTCCATTTCAATCCAAACCTTATCAAAATCTCTTTGCTTAAGGCCCTCTACTACGTCTACTAATGAACATGCGCCCAGCATTTGTAATGTTATTTGGACAGGAGATGGGCCATCTTCCCAGTCAATAGTAATCTTTTGTCCATTCGCATTACTGCACTCTACTAAATGTTCTCCAAGCCAATCAACTCTTCCGTACATGACATTCCTATGGGCGGTTGATTATTGAAGGGAGTGCCTGTCGGATGGTATGGTCGACATGAGTGGAAGGGGAATAACAATGCAGAATGGAGTTTTAAACATACCAAATAATCCGGTTATTCATTACATTGAAGGCGATGGAATCGGGATTGATATCACTCCTGTAATGATTAAAGTCGTCAATTCTGCGGTTAAAATTGCTTATCAGGGTGAAAAAAAGATTCATTGGAATGAGGTTCTCGCTGGAGAAAAGGCATTCAATTCAACTGGTGAGTGGTTACCTGAAGAAACCCTAGATGCGATGAGAAGTGGTCTTGTATCTATCAAAGGCCCTCTTACGACTCCTGTTGGGGGAGGTATACGCTCACTGAATGTTGCACTAAGACAGAAGTTAGACCTTTTCGCCTGTGTCCGTCCAGTAAGATGGTATGAAGGCACGCCTTCTCCAGTGAAATCTCCTAATGATGTTGATATGATCATTTTTAGAGAAAATAGTGAAGATGTTTATGCAGGAATTGAATGGGAAGCAGGTTCTGATGAAGTTGCTAGAGTGATTCAATTTCTACAACAAGAAATGGGCGTAGATAAAATTCGATTCCCAGAAACTTCAGGAATTGGAATAAAACCAATTTCCAAGGAAGGTACATCTCGAATTGTCAGAGCTGCTTTGAAGTATGCAATTGAGAATGATAAAGACTCTGTTACACTAGTTCACAAAGGTAATATTATGAAATTCACAGAAGGTGGATTTAGAGATTGGGGCTACCAATTAGCAAAAGAAGAGTTTGGTGCTCAGGAATTAGATGGAGGCCCATGGTGTACTATGAAAAATCCTAATACAGGAACTCAAATTTTAATCAAAGACGTAATTGCGGACGCAATGCTTCAACAAATAATTACTAGACCTGCTGAATATTCAGTGCTGGCTACAATGAACCTAAATGGAGATTATATTTCTGATGCTCTAGCCGCTCAAGTTGGAGGAATTGGAATCGCCCCGGGAGCTAACATAAACTATGATTCTGGAATTGCAATCTTTGAGGCCACACATGGTACTGCTCCTAAATACACGGGTCAAGATAAGGTAAACCCTGGAAGTCTTATTTTAAGTGCAGAAATGATGCTTAGACATATGGGTTGGAATGAGGCCGCAGATTTGATTGTTAAAGGAATGGAAAAGGCAATTTCTGCTAAAACAGTGACATATGATTTTGAAAGATTGATGAGCGATGCTTCACTCTTGTCGTGCAGTGAATTTGGAGATGCAATGATATCTCATATGTGATATTTATCTCAACAGAAATCAGTAAATTGGGATTTAGATCTCTAACCATGCATTTAGCATTCTACTATTTTTAATCACTCCAAAACCAAACCGTTCCTCGAAGGCTCTCGCTGTCAGTGTAAAGTCTCCGTCTCTTGTAGCAATAATTACCGCACCTAAGCCTTCTAGGCATTGCTTGGCGATATGTATAGCGACTTTCATTATTTTTCTATCTGCTGCTTCGGGGTAAACTGTTTTTCCAGCAATTTTAGTTCTTTTCTGCTTGCCGCCATGTTCGCTCTTCATAGCAGTTAATTCATCATATATTTCGTAGTAATCTTGTAAGAATTGTTTTATCAATGTTTTATTTTCAGCACTATCAGAATCCTTTTCTAAGTGTATGTCCAATGGCTTCCAGATGTTAAAATCTGATATTACCTCGTCGACCAGATTGGAAATATTTTCCTTTTCCATAATTTGATTAAGGATTTTTGGGTTTACTAGCGAGTTTGAGAACTTGTCGCGTATTTTTGATACGCCTTTACCGATTTCTCTAAGTTCTTGGATAACTATTTTTGGTAGCCACAAACTTATTTTCCCATCTCTAGCTCTGCTGGATAGAACTTTGTGGAATGAATTTTGCTCGGAGAAATCTAAACTAGTTTCACTGGCTAATTCCAGTTGAATTGAGATTTTGGCAACTAAGGCATCGATCAATATGTTGGTATCAACGATAACTAGTGGAGGAAGTGATAAATTCTTCAAATATCTTCTGTACGAGTTTGGTATTTGTGTCTTGTACTTGGAAAATAAACTTCTTTCTGACTCTGCTAATCTCTTTGAATCGCTAATTGAAAATTTACCTGAGTTAAGTGCTCTTTCAAAGAACATCATCCCTTCTACTGGATTATTTTCTGCCATATTTTTTGCTAGGTCATATACTTCCATACTGGAAGGAGTAGCCTGTTGCATCAAATTCATAAATTGGGAATCATATGATTTTCTATTTCTCCTTCGACTCTTGTGCACTGTGTTTATTGCTGCAGTAACCCTGCCTGAAAATGGTTCACTAGGTAATGTCCTACGATGCTCGAATGGATAACTACGCAATGTATCAAGTTCATCCTCAGCAAAGTAAACTCTTTCCCTTTCAATAATTTCACCAGCTTCATCTTCTTCTTGAACGGTTTTTGTCCTTCTCACAAAGTCTTTCACCATTTGGGTGGCCTTGTCAGTTTGCTTTTGACTCGCTGTAAAGGAAACCCTTAGGTACAGTTGAAAACGTTTTGTTATCGCAGTCTTTAATGCTGGTTGTTGATCAAGAAGGTTTACTGCTTCGCTCCACTGACTAGCATGTGCTAGATGAATCAAAGCCTTTCTATACAGAATCATAGAATGCTCGAAATCAAATTCGTTGTGTTCTGCAGCTCGCCGGTAGTCTCTTGCTGCATTAATTTCTTCGCCCATTGATGCGGAAACTGCTGCTCTAGAAATTGTGTGCCAAGGAGATAATGGATCATAATCTTGGTACCATGAAACTAATGACTGAAGACCGATATCATGTTCAAATATCAATTGGCTTAGAGAGTAAATTATTCTTGAAGGTGTATCCTCTCCCTCAATCAATTTATCTAATATCTCAACGATATCTCTGTTCCTAAGGCCATGCTGTAGGGATAGTCTAACGTAGTTTAATCTCAAGGTTGAAATTAATACTGAAAATAATTTAGATTCAAGTTCACTTAAATCGGTTTGCTCTACACTGTTAACTAAATGATCGATATTTGTCAAAGAGATAGTCCCGCTTCCCCCATCCTTGAGTGAGTGTTTTGCATTTTTTAACGCTTGATATCCTCGTTTATCCAATATTGAAAATCCATCTTCATCAACATTGCTACCTTCCATCATCAGTAGAAGAGAGTGGCTGGTTGGGGAAATGTAAGAAGGGGGCGCGGTCCCATGAATAGAGGCCAAACCTTCAGATCTGGCATTACTTGCAAATTTCAATAATTGCTGATTTCCATTCGCTGCAATCAAGTGGTAGACTATCAAAGCTTCAAAGGGATGAGCTAATACTAATACGGGATTATCAGAAAATAACTTGCTCAATCTCTCTAACTCTAAGCATTGTGAATATACTTCAATGGCTTTTTCGTAAACATGCTCCCATGCTTCCCCATCAATATCTTGCAGCCTTTTTAGAGAAAGGTTTAGTGTTGAATAAGGAATTCCTTCAGTGTTCACGATTTCTGTAAGGCATCCTTCATCTAGCCTAGAAATTTGATTTTCTAACCAGTGAATAACACTTGAGGAGTTGATACTGGTAATCACCGGCATTAATTGTTTAATTTCTGCGCCATGTTCAAGAGTTAACTGGGTTAGAAGTTCTTCGGCTTCATCCATTGAGCCTTCGGAATTTAGAATTGAAAGATAAATCCAGGTTAATTCTTCAATCTTGGAATTATTCTCTTGGTTTTGTTTTAACAATTCAATTCCTTCATTTAAATCATCAGATGAAAGTTTAGAGACTTCTTCCAAAGGAGCCATTTTCCAAGTCAAATATTTCCTCTTTTTAGAAAGCCCGTCGTTAGATTCTAGATTAGAACTTGATTTCCAGTCACCAATATTTCCATTAATTAAATTGGCTAAGTCTCCATATTCAGAGGATAACTGCTTATCAATTTTTGATAATTCTTTAATCGCTTTAGAAGCGTCTTTACCAGAATTTAAAGCCAATACAACCGATATTATCGAAGCATTTCCTTTTAACTCCAATAATCTCTTATCGGGAGTGATAATTTTATTGGATTTGAGTTGAGAAAATACTTTTTGTAGTGCCACTTGAGTTTCGGCATCGTCGCATAATACCTTGAATTCATCTAGTAATTTGACAAGTTCAGATGTATCATGAACATCTATTCTAGCACTTTCTAGATCCACTTTAACTGCATTCTTTTTCCGCTTCTTTTTGCTTGCAGGAAATGATAAGAATTGGCTAAGTAAAAGTGTTTTTTCTGCTAATTTGAGCCAGGCAGGATCAACTCCATTCTCAATACAACTTTCTCGAAGACCATCTTCTACTGTCTTGTACTCATCTTTCCAATCATCTTTTTTCAATTGTTTATTTATCAGTAAAACTGCCAAACGAAATGCATCTGTTTCTGTTTTATCATCAATTATATCCTCAAGGGATGGTAACCAATCCATCGGGCTTTGAGCTGACCCCCCTCTTTTTCTTCGCCTAGCTCCGCGAGGTTGACGTGTAAAAGATGATTTTTCATCATCTTCAGAAGGTGGAGAAATATCTTCCATTGCGATGTAAACTAAAGATCTCCATTTTTTCTCAAGCATGGTCCAATCTGCTGTTTTTAGAACGATTCTGCGACGTTGTGGCTTTGGGAAATTCGCCTTAAATGCGGTTTCCAAACATTTGGCCATGTGGTCTTCTTGCAGTAAAATCACCCGAACAACTTCAACGCGTAGACGATGGGACTTCAACCCACCGGCAAAAAGAGTGAAAATAACCAAGCAAAATTATTTTCCTGAACTGCCAAAATAAATTTATGACTACTACTTGGACCCTAATAGTGGTCTTTTGGATTTAGTGAGAACTTTGGCTCTTTTGGCGCATCCTGTATTGGCCTGTGGCTTGATCTACTGGATATGGTGGCAGTATTCATGGCGGAAAAAAAGTAGTGAACTGAAAGGTGAATTAAGAAAAGAAGCATTAAACCAGCATGAAAAAATGGGCGATAGATTAGTCTGGGCCACTTTTTTTGTAATAATGGTTGCCTTCATTGGCAAAGCCATTGCTGGTTGGAGGACTAATGGGGATATTTTTTCTGAAATTTGGCCGACTAATCTTCATGGATACATGGGTCCATTAGGATTCATCCTGCTGCTAATATTAGCAAGAATGGGTAAACAGACTAGAGATGCTAGGCTTGAGGGAAAAAAATTCTCTCATTTGAAATTAAAACATGGACGTGCCGCTGATTTCATTATAATTATTGCAATTATTCACGCATTTTTAGGATTCCTATACATTTTCTCGGTTCTTTAGATTAACAATACTTGGTCACGTTCATTCCACATCTGTAACCATAACTCTAAATTCGCCTCAATTCCTGGGGATTGGATTCTACATCCACATGCATTTACATGTCCTCCACCGGTAGGATCTAGAGCAGTGGCAAGTTTGGATAAATCATACCGATTTTGCCCCTCTGGCAAAAATGAATTTGCGTAAAAACTAGCAGATAGAGCCGGCCGGTTAGCATCATCAACTGAACCATCCTCAAATCCATGAATAATACAACAGGCATCTGCCCTATCTCCGGCCCATGCTGTAACTAAATAACCGTTAGAATGAAAACCAGAATTCTCTAATCTGCAAATTGCTAATCTATCGACAATTTGTGTATGTTTTGAAATGTAGTCGTGTACTTTTTTTCTTTCATCTATTACTTTGGATAATTGCTGCTTAACCAATTTATTGGAAAGGATTTCTTGAATCGTATTTCCTTCAGCAAATAATTCTAGTAATTGATGATTATATTCGAGATTCTTCAATGATATCGTGCGTGACAATTGTAAAATTGGACCATCAGCTAAAAATTCATCTAGAGTGATTTGCCCAGAATCCAATGCATCGACAATAGGCATAATTTCTTCAAGGTGAGATAGATCAATCTTCTTTGAAAGAATATTGTAGGCCAATCTGGCTGCAGAAGGGGTTGCTTCCCAGTTACATACTCCCCCCCTTTTTGTGAATTTATCTTCTTCCTCTAAATTCGGTTTATTGGTTTGATGATGATCGAGATACCAACCACAATTAGGGTGAAAAGGTAAATCAACCATTGCTGTAGTGTGATTTATTACATCATCGATTCTACCTGAACGAATCAATGCGGCATGAGAAAATACCACTTCCGCATCGGGATTGTACGACTTCAAAATAGCAGCAGCACAAAGCCCATCGAGATCAGAATCTGCAATTATTCTATTGAAAAAGGGTAACTCGATTGGTAGACCTTCCTCATCCCTCATGGATAGTCGTTTAATGTATAGACCAAGTAGTTTCTTAACCAATCAACAAAAGAAAGATGAGTACTAACCCTTTGGATTAGTTTATGGAGACTTCTTGTGGAGTAATTCTAGTAAATCTAGGCTCCATACTTCTTTTGCAGTATCCACAGGGTCATTGGGATTTACCTAAAGGGCATGTTGAGCAAGACGATGTAGATAATTTTGAAACCTCAAGAAGAGAATTGAAGGAGGAAACGGGAATATCAGAATTATCATTTTTGGAAAACTTCGAATATCGAACTGAATATCAGTTTAAGCATAAAGGCAAAAGAAGAGTAAAGCAGGTATTTTGGTATATTGCGACAACCGAAGAAATCTCAGTTAGCCTTTCAAAAGAACATCGAAATTACATGTGGCTTGATTGGGAACAAGCATTGGAACAAGTTACCCATTTAGAAACAAAACAACTGATTGAGAGTGCTTATGAGTTTATGAAAAATGCAGGTTTAGACTAATCGATTAAAGAAAAATCATTGTCATTCGAATTAATCTTCTTGATTAAATCTGTAATTCCATCAGATAGTTCCCTTTTTGCAAGAGGCTCCCAAAGAGATTCTGAATGGCCTAAACAGTGACAAACCCAACGACCTAAAACGAATAACCAATCAGATAATCTATTTACATAAATCAATGCTAACTTACGTACGGAACCATCTCCTTCTACATTAAGCAATCTAACCATATTGCGCTCTAGCCTTCTTGTCACTGTTCGGGCAAAGTGGATAACTGCTTCAGGGCTTTCTCCGGAGGGTAAAATGAAACTTTTTAGAGGTTCGAGATGTTCTAGCCAAGCATCCATTTCCACAATTAGCATTTCAGACTGCTTTTCACTTACTAACTCCATCTGTTCGGGAATTTTATTCGGCATACATGCAAGTTCTGCACCAAGGTCGAATAACTCGTTTTGAATTCTGCTCAAAGCGGTGATTACCACTCTTTTAACTCGATTCACACTACTGCTTTTACCACCATCTTCATGTGTTTGTAAACGATTAGTTTCCATTATTATCATGCCTAGTATTGAATTCAACTCATCACATGTACCAACAACATCGAATCTTAAATGTGATTTTTCATGCCTCGAACCATCAACAAAAGATGATGTCCCATCATCTCCAGTCCCTGTATAAACTCGTGTAATTCTAACCATGGTTATACGCTCCGTTAGTCAATCCAAGCTATGCTTCTATGAGGGGTTTACGGGTCAAGTAAGTTGAATCGGTATAATGGTACCACTCGATATCTTCCTCCCCAAACATCCAAGAATAAAGGGCTATGTCTCCGTCAACAACACCGTACCACTCTAGTCGACCTGGTTCCAAGGACGCTATCCTTGCACCAGTTAACTCTAAACTTGTGATTGTTTTTTGCCAGGACTTAATTATCGATGCCAATCTGTCGGCCACCTCAACTACATGCTCATCTCCGGGATCTAAATTTTCTAATAAAATTTCAATTTCTTCCGTCAAATGGTGCGCTTCATCATTCATAACCTGCAATTGAATCAACAACTGTTCTGCCTCAGGAAGACTTTCTCTCGCCTGTTCTATTGTTACTAATTGAGCATTATAGGGCAACTTAACCAGATTTTCCTCCTGATTTTCCAACATAGATAATTCCATAGGTATTCCAGTAAATATTGGTAAAGGACTCTCTTCTGCCACAAGTGGCTTTTCTTTAGGAAGGTCTTGAACTCATCGCTCAACTCTATCAAAATTTGTCATTTTAATAACCCAAGCAAAAAATCGGACTAAGTGGTTTTTGCCACTGGGTTACTAATTTTTTCAAAGGCTTTCTTACCGATTATTCCTCCTACAAATAGCCACATTAAAACCTCAATAATTATTGCTATATAGTAAAATCGTCCTAATGTCTTAAGCATTGAAATGCCATCATAAGGCAATCCATAGGCAAAAATATATGCTAATTGTGAAAGTAAATTCGAGCAAAACCAAATGATAAATACAAACCATACTAAATTTGACACATTTTTGATTTTCACGCTTTCAATTGCTTCGCCCATGTTAATAATTGGGTTTTAATCTTATTAATTGCTTTGTTTTTATGTTCATAAAATGCTTGTGTTTTACCGGATTCCGGTAAATAATTTCACTAAACTTAGGTATATAGTACATTATTGACCTAATTTGGTTATTTCTGATAAGTTTTTTTCAATTGCATCGATCCATTCAACTGCAACTGCTTCCTCTCCGCCGGAATCAGTCAAATTTTGGTACCATTCGTTTGCAGATTCTTCGTCGCCTAAGAAATTATAGATTCTATGTAATGCTACGTAAGCCATTGGATTAAGATGCTCTTCATCAACATCCCACGCTTTTTCGAAGCAGGAAATTGCACCATGAACTCCTGAGATTTGACCTCTACTTAATGCCACCATTCCAGCTTGGCTCCAAGCTAGAGGTAATCTACCAATTAATAGCCCTCTAAAGACTAACCAAACCTGCCCGCCGGATAGTACAATTAACGCTAAAAATCCTGACCATTGTTCTACAGTACTCAAAGAAGACCATGTTTGAATCATTAACCCCCCAACTCCAACACTGAATAGAAATCCAGACATAGGCGCCACCAGTACTTCTCTTCTAGTGTTCAACATGTGATGAACGCCGAAGATTAATCCAAATGCCCCAATAATGGATAAGAAGGCCATATGAGCATTAACTGAAGCAGGCCTTGGAGCAGATTGACCAATCAAGAATAGTACAGCTACAAAAAATAAAACTGATCCAAGTCTCTTTGATGGGTTAGGAAAAGGTTGACTCTTTGATCCCATTACTAGTATTGAGGCGATAATAAATTCAAAAATTATTAGAAGCCAGCGTGTTGAAGATTCCTCAAAAAACATATCGCTCCCAAAAGGCGGTATAATCGTTCAGTTTTGATTATTTGCTCAAACCCTATGATACAATGTTCCTTTGATTATCTCGGTTGATCGATAAATCTGTTCAAGTAAAATAACAGCCGCTAATTCGTGAGGGAATGTCATTTTTGAAAGTGTGATTGAGTTTTTTGAGGTGATTTTTTCTTTCTGAGGCCACCCGTCAACCGGACCTATTGCTAGATGAACATCTTCTGAATTTAATGACCATTCAGTGACTTTGTCTGAGAATTCAACGGAAGAGAAATCTGAGCCTTTCTCATCTAAAAGAAAAATTAATTTATTCTTCAATAGTTGATTTTGGTAATCATTAGGATTTTCTTTGTCTGAATGTATTTCCAATTTAATATTCCTACTTCTTAGTCTGTCTCCATAGTTCTCAATTAACTGCGAAAATGATTTTTGCTTTGGCCTGCCATGCAAATGCACTATTATTCGCCCCATAATTATCGCTGAGAGTCATTGCATTTCAAACGCTGGTTTAATTTAGCCAAGTTCAAGAAGTAGATGGTATAGGCAATATTATGTCATGGTGGAAATTCTGGGAAAAACCTAAGAAAAAAATCTTCAATGACCCCTTACTCAAAGATGGTCGAATGTGGCTTTCTGAGCTCAGAAATATTTGCGAAATGAATTTCGATAATCCTGAAGAAGCTAAAAGGCAAATAAGACAAATGCAAGTTGAATGGAATGACAGTTTCAATGAAGGGACCATTTCTAAAGCCAATAAAGAGGGTTTAGAGGGTCGCGCATACAGACTTTTAACCTGCAATGATAGTGAATGGATAACATGGTTAGATGATTTAGATTTTTGGAAAATGGGATGGAAACCTGTATCTGATAATGAAGACAAGGTTTGAAATGCCACCAATATTTGGCAATTTCATGGGACAGAAGCCTACTAATGATGCATCAGTTTCATTACAGGATAGTGTAGTCACAGGTGATATAAATACAGTAATTAACAACACTACTACATTTAACAAAAATAATTTTAACGTGAAACCACTATTACATATTCTTTATTCTTGTCCTTTCTGTTGGAAAGTTCGAGGCCTTATCGAATACTTGAAAATGGATGTTGAAATAATCCCAGTAAATGGATTGAAAATCAAGAAGGCAGTTTCATTTGCAGGCGACTGGGGTAAAGTTCCAGTATTCACTGATGAAAGTGGAGGGGTCCATGTAGATTCAACGCCAATTTTGAAATTGATTGATGAGAAATACAATGATGGAAAACTAGCATCCATTTCAACTCCGGAAAGAAACGAAGAATGGTTAAATTGGGCTGATACAAAGGTATCAAAAGCGACTGTCCCGATTTTGTATGGAACTTTGGGTTCTGCATTCAAGACTACAACCCGAATTT
>MDTE01077963.1_pt1 | contig 20111 bp, 19 predicted proteins | sample 811231 | NCBI WGS metagenome assembly MDTE01 (sample SAMN05326651, study PRJNA326480) | marine metagenome | isolation source: seawater | place: Indian Ocean: Red Sea | collected 2010 | reverse complement strand
GAGCACAATATTTTAGGTGTCATTTTAGCAGGCGGCAAATCGTCAAGATTTGGAAGCAATAAGTCTTTATCCAATTTATCAGATATAAAATTAATTGAACATGTTATAAATAAAATTAATAAATATTTCTCAGAAATTTTAATTGTCTCAAATGATAGTAAATTAACATTAGACGATCCAAATATTAAGATCATTAATGATTGCAAAGAAGGGTATCTAGGACCTTTGGTTGGAATTTTGTCAGCAATGAAATATGCTAATAAAAAAAAAATATATAATTGGGTAACAACTTTTCCATGTGATACTCCTTTCTTCGATGAAATAATAATTGAGAAAATGATACAAAAAACATTTTCAAAAGATGGGAAAATTTTTTTGATTAAAGAAAAAAAACAAAGGCATAATATTTTTGGTACTTGGTCGACAAGTTTAGAAAAGACATTAGAGCAAGATCTAAACAATAATTTTAGAAAAGTTGATTTATGGGCAGACAAAATTGGATGTAGCTACATAAAAAAAGATATAAAAATAGAAAATGAATTTTTAAATATTAATACAAAAGAAGATTTAGAATTAGCAGAGAAAATATATATTAAAAAATGATTTCATATAAAAAAGCTATCAATAAGTTAAAAAAATTTCATCTTTCTATAAGGTCTGAAAGAATATTATCTAAGAATTCTTTATTTCGAATTTGTTCTGAAAATATTTATTCTAGATTTAATTACCCAGCTGATGATAATACTGCATTTGATGGTTTTGCTATCAATTCTGCTGAGACGAAAAATGCAACAAAATATAATGAAATAAAATTTAAAATAATAAAAACAATTGCTGCGGGCGATAATCCAAAAATTAAAAAAATACCAAAAAATTCATGTATTGAAGTAATGACAGGAGCAATTGTCAACAAACCTTTTGATACAATAATTCCTTTTGAAAAATCTAAAGTAATTAAAAACAAAAATAATTATTATTTAGTTATAAATAAAAAAATAAATAAGTTTAATAATTTAAGATTTATGGGTAGTGACTACAAAAAAGGACAGATAGTTTTAAAAAAAGGAGATTTAATTAAGCCATCAGATATTTTAGTTTTGAAAACCCTTGGTATTAAAAGTATTAAAGTTAAAAAGAAAATAAAAATTATATTTTTTGCAACTGGAAATGAAATTACAAATAAAGAAAATATTCCAAATTGGAAAGTAAGAAATTCAAATGGGAGCTATATCAAGTCTTTTAATAAAGTTTTACCGTTAGATATAAATGAAAAATCAATCCTGAGAGATAAGGATGAAATAAAATTTTCGAGGGAAGTTAAAAAAAATTTAAAAAATAAAACAGATATAATTATTACAATAGGTGCAGTTTCTGCTGGCAAATATGATTATGTACCAAGAGTCATAAAGAATTTTAATGGAAAAGGATATTTTAAGGGGGTAAAAATAAGACCTGGTAAACCAATATTATTTTCTAAACTAAATTCAAATACAGCTTTTTTTGGATTGCCTGGAAATCCTGTATCCACTGCCGCATGTTTTAGATTTTTTGTTTTACCCTTTATATTTTCCTCTTGTGGTTATATGGGAAATAATCCAATAAAAGCAAAGTTAAAAAATAGATTTGAAAAGAAAAAAGATTTTACAAGATTTATAAAAGGAAAACTTACAGTTTCTAAAAATGGAAATTTAGAGTTTGAGGTTTTGAAAGGTCAAGAGTCGTTTAAATTAAAGCCTTTAGCTCAATCAAATGTATGGGGTAGGTTTAATAATGTTCAAGACAGCTTTAAAAAAGGTGATCTGATTGATTGCTTTACAACTTTTGGTGTAAATTTTTTATAAATTTAAAATTAATTTTGTTGTTAAAAAAATTAATAAATAATAGAAATTGACATGCTTGATATTAAAGACGCAAAAGTTGCAATCCCTATTGTTTTGATAGCTGGTCTTTTTTGGTCATTTGGACCATATGTTGTCAGACATATAGATGAAGCCCAACAAGTTCCTTGGCAATACTTATTTACCAGAGGATTAGTAATTTTTGTAATCTTAAATTTATTTTTATACTTAGAAGAAGGTTCCGAATTTATTAATAATTACAAAAAAATTGGAATCCCATCATTAATTGGTGGAGTTGGACTTGGAATTGCAATGATATCTTTTATATATTCTATTACAAATACATCTGCCGCTGTAACTCTGCTCTGCCTAGCCGCTATGCCTTTCATTACTGCATTACTAGGTTTTATGTTTTTAAAAGAAACAATTTCAGTAAATGTTTGGGTGTCTATAGCAATTGCAACAGTCGGAATAATAATCATGGCAATCGACAATACTAGCCAGAATACTATCCTAGGTTTAGTTTTTGGAATTCTTTCTTCGGTTGGTTTTGCAGTTTTTTCAACAACGTTAAGATGGAAAAAAGAAACTCCAAAGTTCACGACAGTTGCTATAGCAGGGCTATTTTGTTGTATTTTTTCAGGAATAATAATTTTAATTAATGATTTAACTTTTTTATCAACTGGAAAAAATCATGCTCTGTTTGCAACACATGGAACATTAGTTTGTCTTGGTCTGATTTTATATTCAATTGGTTCAAAACATATACCCGCTGCTGAACTTACTCTTTTATCTTTAACAGAGGTAATTGGTGGAATTTTTTGGGTATGGGTACCTTTTTTAGGAATTAATGAGATTCCTTCACAGAGTACAGTTATTGGTGGATTTTTTATATTTATCTCAATTATATATTATAGTTTAATAATTCAAAGTAATAAGAGATTTATTGGATTAAATTAGATATTTATGGAAAGACCAGATTTTTTCGAACTGAAAAATGGAAATAAAGTAAAATTACCTTTTACAGAAAAGGAATACCAAAATAGATTACTAAAGTTAAGAGAAGTGATGTTAAATCAAAAAATAGATATGACATTTCTTACCTCAATGCATAATATTGCCTATTATACTGGTTTCATTTATTGTTCTTTTGGAAGGCCATATGGGTGCGTTATTACACAAAGCAAAATTGTAACGATTTCTGCAAATATTGACGCAAGTCAACCATGGAGGAGATCGCATTGCGATAACATAATTTATACAGACTGGAAAAGAGATAACTATTTAAGAGCAATTGTTTCAATTATAGGTAGAGATGAGCCTCCAAAAACTATAGGTATTGAAAATGACCATGTTACTTTAGATATTAAAGAAAAGTTAAATTCTATTTTTTCTGATTCAATTTTTAAAAATGTTGCAAATTATTTAATGAAATTAAGAATGATTAAGTCTGATGAAGAAATAGAAATAATTAAAAATGGAGCTAGAATTGCAGATTTAGGTGCAGAAGAAATTGTTAAACATATAAAGCCAGGTCAATCAGAAATTGAAATTGCGATTGCTGGAAGGGACAGAATGGAGCGAGAAATTGTAAAAATTTATCCTGACGCAGAGTATATGGATACATGGGTATGGTTTCAATCTGGAATTAATACCGATGGAGCACATAATCCAAAAACGAACAGATGCCTAAAAAAAGGAGATATATTGTCGTTAAATACTTTCCCAATGATATCTGGTTATTACACCGCTCTGGAACGAACATTATTCGTTGAGGAGATAGATGATGACTCACTTAAAGCTTGGGAAGCAAATGTTAAAGTTCATAAAAGAGGGCTAGAATTAATAAAACCAGGAATAAAATGTTCTGAAATTTGTGAAGAACTAAACGATTTATTTGCTGAGCTTGGTTATTTACAATATAGAACATTTGGATACGGACATTCATTTGGAATGCTTTCACATTTTTATGGTAGAGAGGCGGGATTGGAGCTTAGAGAAGATATTGACACTGTATTAGAAAAAAATATGGTAATATCTATGGAACCAATGATAATGATTCCAGAGGGAAAGCCAGGCGCAGGTGGGTATAGAGAGCATGATATTTTAATTATTACCGATAAAAATGCAGAAAATATAACTAAATTTCCATTTGGACCTGAAAAAAATATTATTAAAAATTAAATGTCCGGAAAAACAAAGGTTAATAGCTGGAATGAATGGGACCCATTAAAACATGTAATTGTTGGAAGAGCAGATGGTACCTGTATACCAGCGCCAGAGCCAGCTTTAGACGCAAAGGTACCTGAAGATTCTGATATGAGAGGTAAGTATGGGCCAAGGACAAAAGATGCAGTCAATAAAGCGAATGAACTTTTAGATAACTTTTCTTCTATGTTAGAAAAGCGTGGAATAAAAGTTGATCGCCCTACTCCAATTAATTTTAATCAACCTACCTCAACTCCAGACTGGAAAGCTGAAACTATGTTTGGTTGTATGCCACCTAGAGATGTTCTTTTGACAGTTGGGAATGAAATTTTGGAAGCAACAATGAGTTATAGATGTAGATGGTTCGAATATCTTTGTTACAGACCACTACTAAAAAAATATTATAATGAGGATACTAACATGAGACACGAGGCAGCTCCAAAACCGAGGTTGACAAATGCAGATTATAGAAAAGATTATTTGTCAGATAAAATTGGCGTTCAAAAAAGATTAGAGTGGACAGAAAAAAAATTTTTTGTAACAACCGAAGAAGAACCATTGTTTGATGCAGCTGATATTTTAAGGTTTGGAAAAGATTTAGTTGTTCAACATGGTTTTACTACAAATTTAAAAGGTATCGATTGGATTAAAAGACATTACAAAGAACATAGAGTACATGCAGTTAATTTTCCTGGAGATCCATATCCAATACACATTGATGCAACTTTTACACCAATTAAAGAGGGATTAATTATCAATAATCCTCAAAGAAGATTACCAAAAGAACAAAGAAAACTTTTTGAGGATAACGGATGGAAAATAATTGATTCCGCTCAGCCAGCACATAATTCACCACCGCCACTTTGTTATTCTTCTGTATGGCTTTCAATGAATGTTTTAGTATTAGATCCAAAGACTGTATGTGTTGAAAAAAGTGAAGTTTATCAGGCAGAGCAGCTAGATAAACTAGGAATGGAAGTTATTCCAGTTGAACTTAGAGATGCATATGCATTTGGTGGAGGACTCCACTGTTGTACTGCTGATGTTTATAGAGAGGGTGGTTTAAAAGATTATTTTCCTAAACAATAATTAACTTGGGTTTTGTTTTAAAAATTCAATATATTTTATAACGTCATTAAACTTATCATCAGGAATATCTTTGTAGCTAGCATTAAATTTATTTTTTATACAAATCGCAACATGAGCATATGGGTTTCTTCCATGGGGATGGTTTTGGTGATCAGGCAATTTTCCTACCAAATAATCACCAGCTTCTTGAATGATTTTCCAAAGTTTTGAAGAGTTTTCTTTATTCAAGTTTAATGTTCGGATGATTTATCTACATCAAAACTTTCTAACTTAGAGCTCAATTCATTACTCAAATTAGTTTCCTCGGTATTTAATTTATTTACCTCTTTTTGTCTTAGTCTTTCATCTTTAAGAATTTCTTTACGTTCTTTCATTTTCTGTTCTCTATCAAATTGCTCTTCCCATTCTTTTAATTTCAATGCTTCAATCTTTTTTTGTTCTTCTTCCTGAATCATCATTTCTTTTAAAAATTTATCTTTTTTCCTTTTTTCTTTTAACTCTTTTTTATTTTGTTCTTCTTCACGAGCTTTAATATCAATATCTTTTCTAAACTGCTCATCTCCTTTCAGTTTTAATTCTTTTTCTTTTAATCTTAGGTCTTTATCTATAAGTCCTAAATCTTCATCTTTTTTAATCAATCTTTTATTTTCAACTTTTTGTTGCTCTTCTTTAATTTTAAGTTCTTTTTCTTTTAGCTTTAGCTCTTCTTCTTTTATTTTTAATTTATTACTTTCCTTAGTTAATTTTTCTTCCCATAATCTCAATTCTTTTCTATCTTTTATAATTTGAGTATTCTCTGCTAGTTTTTTTAATTTAATTTCTTTAATCTTTTTTTGTTCTTGGTTTTTTTTATAATTATTTAAAACACTTCTTAAACTCTTTGAAGAAAATATAAATTTATTTGAACTTGGTTTTTCTTTATTTTTTTTTGCTTTAGCCATAATCTTTTTTTTTATTATTTTTATTTGACCAAAGAATTGAAAACTTTTCAATGGTGCATTTATAAGTTTTTTTTAATTATGACTATTTTGAGTTCAACTAAGAATTGTTTTGTTGATTATGCTGATTATCTAATGTTTCAGGTGTATCTGGATCTAACTCTAACCCAGCAGGGGTAATTGTTGCAGGCATTGGTGTAAACGTTGAATCAGGATTTTCAGCTGTTTTTCTTACTCTCATCCTGTGTAATCCAAAAATTCCAATTAATGCATGAACTATTATTAAAAAAACAAAAAAACCATTTAATCCAAACCACCCCATAAAAACTGAGCAAATAATAGGCCCGCTTATTGCGCCTATACCAAAAATTAATTGAAGGCCACCTCCAGCAGCGACAAATTTTTCTTTAGGTACAAAGTCATTTGTATGCGCAAGATTTAATGAAAACAAAGGCAAACAGAGAGAAGTATATCCGCCAACAAATAAAAAAAATAATATTTTTTTTAAGGCAAACTCATCCATGTAATAAGTATTTTGTAAAGGATCATTCGAAGATAAAATTGATAAAAATGCTAATGCAGAACCAGCAAAAGTTGTCACTACTATCACTTTTCTTCTATCATAGATGTCTGAAAAATACCCAATTGGTCCTTGACCAACCACTCCAGAAATAGTTGCTATAAATAAAAGAATAGAAGTTTCTAAAAGTGTAAAACCAGCTTTTGTAGCATATACAGATATTAGTGAAAAAAATGCAGCATGGATCATCCCAGTTGCAAAAGAACTAACAGAACCTAAAGGTGAAATTTCAAATAACTCTTTAACGCTTATTGTTCCAATTTTTTTAAATTTTGGTGCAGGTCTTTTTATTAAAAGTATTGGTACAAGAGCCAAAGATAATAAAACTGATACCAATATAAAAGGCTCATATGCTTTTGGTTCACTTATATTTAATAATAACATTCCAATTGCTAAACCAAAATAAAGTACAATCATGTACGCTGATAATAATTGACCTCTATTTTTATTTGTTGCTCTATCATTTAACCAACTTTCAGAGACTACATAGCAACTAACCAAACTAATACCTGTAATGAATCTGCTTATTGTCCACATCAAGGGATTTACATATGCAACAGCAATCAAGGCACTTAGCGAAGCTAAAGATGCAAATGCAGCAAATACTCTTATATGACCAACTTTTTGAACTAAGTTGGGTGTAGTTTTCGATCCAATAAAATATCCAACGTAATAACCCGACATAAATACACCTATCGTCAATACACTGAATTCTTCTAATACAGACCTTATACCCATGATTTGCATTTGAAGGCCATGCGCAATCATCATTGTTCCTATACCCAAAAATAGAGCCCAGGATTTTTTTACTTCTTTTTGCATATTAAATAATTTGACGGCTAATTAAATTTAGATTGTGTTTTTTTAATGGCTAAGAATGAGTGTATTGCAATAGTCAAAATAATAATAATCCCTCCTTGAATAGTTTCTAAAGAGGGTTGTTCTTTAATAACAAACCATACCCAAATTGGTCCAAAAATTGTTTCTAATAAAAAAAATAAATTTACCTCTGCTCCTGTAATATATCTTGGAGCAATAGTTACCAAAACAAATGGAATAGCAACACAAAGGATACACATAGCTGGGATAATGTAAATATCATTATTTTTTAATTCGAAACTATCAATAAAAATGAATGCTACTACTGCAACTACAAATTTACCAACGACCGCAGATGGTACCAGACTAACTTCTTTACCAGCTCTTATGATAGTAGCCCCTGCAGCCAATCCTGTTGCTGTTATAAAACCTAAGACATCCCCATAAATATTTCCAACTTTTAAAGAGTCATAAAAAATATAAAGTACACTTACAAATGTAATTATTATTGCAATGATAGTATTTCTATCTGGTTTTTCTTTTAAAAATATAGTTCCAAAAATTGCTGAGAGCATAGGGGCCAACGCGATCATTACTAGAGTATTTGCAACATTTGTATTTTGTATAGAAAGCACAAAAGTTATATTAGTTATAGAAAAAGTAACAATATAAGCTGCCCCATAAATTGAATTACCAATAAGTAATTTAAAAAAACTTAACCTATAAATAATCAGCATACCCAGTAGTACAAGTACAAATGGAATTGCGCCCCTATAAAAAACAAGTCCCCAAGTTTCTAAATTAGAAAGTCTTATAAAAAGAGAGTCTGGAGTAATAAACATAACAGCGACAAATGCCATTAATGATCCTTTTTGCTGATTTGTTAAATTGCTCATTTTTTAATTTCTCTCCAAAATATTTTTGCTAAATTTATACCAGTCAAATCAAAATAGTTTTTTAATCCCGTTGGTGAAGTTACATTAATATCTCCATTTAATTTCCCTGATATAAAGTCTAAACCTGCAAAATAAATTCCATCTTTTTTTAATTTTTTTGCAACTAAATTTGATATTTCTTTTTCTTTTGTTGTAAGTTTTGAGGTACTTACACTCCCCCCTTTGCTTAAATTGCTTAGAAAAGAGCCTTTTTTAGGTATTCTAGAAAATACCCCAGTAACCTTTCCATTTATTATTAATACCCTTTTATCTCCATTTACGATCCCAGGTAAAAACTTTTGACACATAACGTACCTATGCTTTCTTAAATATTTAGACAAAAAAGTCTTATTAATCTTACTTTTTAAAAGTTTAATATTATTCCCACCATGACCATTAATTGGCTTAATAATTATTGATTTATTTAGTTTAAGAAAACTAGATATATCTGAAATTCTTGACGTAAAGATTGTAGGAGGCATATATTTTTTAAATTCATAAGAATATAATTTTTCTGATATATTTCTAATTGATGTTGGATTATTTATAATTTTAACTGTTTTTAATCTATCTAAAAAATATGTTGTTGTTATATAATTCATATTAAAAGGTGGGTCCTGTCTTACAAGCAAATAAGTGGATTTTTCTAAATTGAGTGTTTTTTTATTAAGTAATTTAAAAAACTTTTTTTGATCATAAAGTTTTATAAAATATCCATATGCATATATTTTATTATTTTTTATAAATATATTTTTAGGCTCAAAATAAAAAATCTTAGATCCTTGTTTTTGCGCTTCGTATGCTAAAAAGATTGTTGTATCATTTTTATAATTTAGCTTTTTTAAATTATCTCCTTGGATAGCTACAATTTTATTTTTCATTAACGTTGAAGAAATTTTTATCTTTTTGGTACTTGGCTATAATTGCTTCTGCATTGGTACTATTAGTATTAATAATAGTTTTAATATGATCTAAAAATTTAACTTCATTTTGTTTTTTGCTGTTTAATTCATTTCTATTTTCCAAACCTTTTTTTGAAACTTCAAGTAAATCTTTCGACCAATCTAAAATAGATTTTTTTCCTAAAACTGTTTTTAAACCCTTTTTTGGCGAATCTTTATAAGCAGATATTATTTCATTTGTATTCCATCTTTTTACAATATCGAAAGCCTCATCAAGGTTTCCATATAACAAGCCTATAAAAAATGCAGGACCCGCACACAAACAATCCCATCCACAAGCATCCATGGAACGGATCTCAATATATTTTTTTAATCTATTCTCTGTAAAGATCGTACTTAATTGGTCAATGACATCCTCTTGGTTTGGAGACAAGTTATCAATATCACCATCTATAAAATTTTGAAAAGTTTTATTTTTAGCATCTATATATTTGTCATTTCTTTTTATGAAAAGCATTGGATAATTTAAACAAAAATCTGCATATTTTTCAAAATTTATATTTTCTAGAAATATTTTTGGTAAACCACCCCTATAAGTATTTTGCCAAACATATGATCTATAAGATAAGTAACCACTGTTACTTTTTTCAACAATTCCTGAATTTGCAAACAGAGCAATTGTGATTGGTGCCAATCTATTAACTACAAAAAATTTTTTACTAAAATCCTTTTCAGAGGTGTAATCAATATTTAATTGAGTTCCACACGTTCTATACATCATGTCTAAACTTAATTTTCCAAAAAGTGGCATGATTTTAGTCATTAGCCCATATCTATTTTTTGGATTAGATGAAATTTCTTCAATTTTAGATATTGGATCGAAGCCAGAGCTAATTAAATTTAAATTTAAATTTTTTAATGAATGATTTAATTCAAATATATACTCTTGTGATTCCCCACAAGTTTGATGAATATTTTTTAATTTTTCACCTGATAACTCAATTTGATTTCCTGGTTCTAAAGTGATATTTTTGTTTCCTTTCTTAAGTGCTATTGTATTTGGACCCTCTTTTACAGGTTCCCAGCCAAATTCATAAAGTTTTTCAAACAAGTTTAATATAGATTGATAATCTACTCTTTTATTTTTTGAAAATATAAATTTTTCATGCTCAATACCAACTCTACAATTATTAGTATTTTTAATGCCAGATCTAAAATAATTAATAAAACTATCTTTTGTAATCATAAATTTTTTAAATAATTTTCTAGTTCCTCCAAATTTTTTAATTTAGGTGAGCAAGTTTGTTTTTTGCAAATTATAAAATAATCTTCGCTATTATCTTCTTTATATATAATTGTAGCTTTATCCATAAATTTTTTAACTATTTGACTCCTTATTTTTTTAACAGTATCTGGATTTTTTAAATTAATTGTAACTGTAATATTATCCTCACATATGTCTAAAATTTTAATATAGCTGAACATTTGAGCAAAGTTTGAGTTAATATAAGAGTGAAAAGATTTTGATAATATATCAATTCTTTCATTCCACTTATTTTCAGAGACGATATTATTTAACTTATTAGAAATAAATAAATAGATACTATTTCCATTTGGAATGTTATTATCGTTTATATCAATAGGTTCCACAAAAAGATCGTTAAATTTAATTTTATTCTTTTGTAAAATCTTTTCTTCAGAATTAAAAAAATTTTTCCAAGCTTCATCCATTAAATTTATACATTTTTTTAATGAAGACTGATTTTTTGTAAATTCATAGTTACTTAGCAAAAGCAAAGATAAATAAACATAATCTTCTAAAAAAACATCAATTTGCTTATTGTCATTGTAACAATGAAATAAATTATTTTCATAAAAATCATTTAGATTTTTAATATTATTAATTGATCTATCCAACAAAGCTTTATCATTTAGTATTACTGATGAGTATAAATTTACATATATCCAAAAAGCATTTAAATCAGTTTGTGATTTATCATCAAAAAAAGGCTTATTTCTTTTTTTTCTAATTTGTAATAGTTTTTGTTCTGCTTCTTTTATTTTTGTATCTTCGCTAGTATTTGGATGTAAATTTTCAACTAATATATTTGACCCTTCAAAGTTTCCTTCTTCTGTAATTTGGTATTTTTTTTTAAAAATATCTAACTCGCTACCTAATATATCTTTTAACTCTTGATATTTCCAAACATAATATTTTCCTTCAACTCCATCGCTATCTGCATCATAAGCTGAACCAAGAAAGCTATTTTTTACTAAAAACTCAGAATTAATAAATTTAATAGTTTGCCTCAACTTTTGTTTTAAATAATCACTATCTTTATTAATTAAATAATTATTCAATAAATTTACATACTGAATATTGTCATAAAGCATCTTTTCAAAGTGGGGCACTATCCATTTTTCATCAACGGTATATCTTGAAATACCACCTTCTAAATGGTCATAGATACCTTTTGATGAAAGACTTAAAATTAATTTTTCAACAACATTTAAATATTTTTTATTATTTGTTTTATTATAAAAATGTAGAATTGTATCAAAAATGTAAAATTGAGGAAATTTTGGAGCACCCTTAAAACCTCCATTTACTTCATCTGTATAATTAATAATTTTATCAACATAAGGCTCTAATTCTTGTTTAAGAACAGCATTTTTTTGATTAAGATTTTTAAATACCTCTTTCATTTGAGCGGCTTGACTAATTATTTTATCTCTATTTTCTTGATATACTTTTGAGACATTTTCTAAAACATTATTAAAACTGGGTCTTCCAGGAAGTTCTTTTGGAGGAAAATAAGTGCCTCCAGTAAAAGGTACTCCATTTTCATCTAGAAACATTGATAGTGGCCATCCACCTTGTGCACCAGTTAATATAGCTAAACTTTTTTGAAATATAAAATCTAGATCTGGTCTTTCTTCTCTGTCAACTTTGATATTAATAAATTTTTCATTCATAATTTTAGCAGTTTCATTATTTTCAAAACTTTCATGAGCCATAACGTGACACCAATGACAGCTTGCATATCCAACACTTAAAAATATTGGTTTTTTTTCTAGCTTAGCTTTTTCTAAACTCGCTCTATTCCAAGCTACCCAATTAACCGGATTGTCTTTATGTTGTTTTAGATACGGACTCTTCTCGATTTTTAATAAGTTTTCCATGATTTAATTTTAAATTTAAAAGGTATAAGGTTTTCTTGAAAAAATTCTTTTTACCATTGGGGCAAAGTGTTCAAGCGGTAGTGATTTATATTTTGGATCAAAACACCCTTGATCATAATTTTCACAAAAATCAATAGTTGCTTGATAATATTTATGATCTTTATATTCTTCTCTTTTATGTCTATCTCCACCTAAATGATGAGCATAATAATATGTCTGAAATAAACCATGCATTTTTACTATCCAATGAGTTTTTTCACTTACATATGGTTTTAAAATTGCCGCTGCATACTCAGAATGATTCATAGGGGCCAATTCATCACCTATGTCATGAAGAAGAGCCGCAACAACCAATTCTTCGCTCTCACCACTTTTAAAAGCTTTGGTTGCACTTTGAAGAGAATGTTCAAGTCTTGAGATTTGATAGCCTTCAAGTGTCTCATTTAAACCTGACATAAATTTTAAAATTCTATCAGCAGTTTCTCCAGCAAATTTCCTCTCGTGTTTATCTAAAAACAGATAGTCTTCTTTAGTTCCATTTTTCATTTCAGTAAAACTTACTTTTTTCATATTTAACTATTTGATCCAGTACTTAATAAAGATAGCTGGGTTATTTTATTTTCGCCTAACTCGTCAATAATTTCAACAGGATATTCTCCAGTAAAATAATGATCTGTAAGCTGGGGATAGGTATTATTTCTTTTTTCATAACCCATGGCTTTATATAAACCATCTATTGATAAAAATTTTAATGACTTTGCTCCGATATATGCACAAATTTGATTTAATGATTTATTTGCCGCTAGAAGCTCTTCTTTTGTAGGCATATCAACACCGTAAAAATCTGGGAACTTGATCTCAGGACTAGCAATTCTAACGTGAATTTCTTTTGCACCTGCATCATAAAGCATTTTAACAATTTTATGTGATGTTGTTCCTCTAACTAAAGAGTCATCAATTAATATTATTTTTTTATCTTTAATAGAACTTTTGTTTGCGTTTAATTTAAGCTTAACCCCTAGGCTTCTAATTTTCTGAGCTGGCTCAATAAAAGTTCGTCCAACGTAATGATTTCTTATTAATCCTAAATCAAAATTTATTTTAGTTTTTTGACTATAACCTAAGGCAGCAGCATTTCCTGAGTCAGGAACAGGCACAACTAGATCAGCCTTTATGTTGTCCTCTAAAGCTAATTGTTCTCCAAATTTTTTCCTAAATTCATAGGTAGTTTTTCCGTTTAAAATACTGTCAGGTCTTGAAAAATATATATATTCAAAAACACAAGGACGAGGTTTTTTATTTGAAAAAGGCTTTATGCTTTCAATCTTATCATTTTCTATCACAACAATTTCACCATTTACAACTTCTCTTAAAAATCTAGCGCCTATAATATCTAAAGCACATGTTTCTGAGGCCAATACATAAGAATTTTTTAATTTTCCTATAACCAGTGGCCTTATTCCTAATGGATCTCTTACCCCAATTAATTTATTTTGTGCCAACATAACAAGCGCATATCCCCCTTGAATTTGAAAAATTGCATCAGTTATTTTTTCAATAGTTGAAGTTCTTCTTGATTTTGCAATTAATTGAATAATAACTTCTGTATCTGATGTTGAATAAAAAATAGCTCCATCCTTAACCAGTTTTTTTCTTATAGTTAAAGCATTAGTAAGATTGCCATTGTGAGAAACTCCTATACCTCCTGCGTGTGTATCAGCAAAAAAAGGTTGGATATTTCTTAACGTTGTACCTCCAGTAGTACTATATCTATTATGACCAATTGCGAAATTACCTGGTAATTTTTTTAGTACTTTTTCATTATTAAAGTTGTCACCAACTAGACCAAATCTTTTTTCGGAGTAGTATTTTTTCCCATCATAAGTAACTATCCCACATCCTTCTTGACCTCGGTGTTGGAGCGCATGAAGACCCAAGGCAGTCAAAGCTGAGGCATCTTCAGAGTTGCTTATCCCAAAAACACCACACTCTTCATTTATTTTAGGATTATAGTTCTTGAACTTTTTCTTTAGCATCTTCATATTCTTTTTTGTCTGGAAATTCTTTAATTAGATAATTACTTCCTTTTTCAACGAATTGAAAGCTAAAGGATTTATCCAAGTCAATTGGCCACCTATCCGAGTTATAAATTATATCTATAGTTGCAAAAATACATACTGCAATTACATAAGCTCTAACAAAACCAAAAAAAAATCCAAAAATCTTATCTAATCCACCGATGCCGGTGTAAGTGATAGCTTTATTGATTCCTTTATTAATTAACAAAATAATAAAGATAATTAAAACGAATAAACAAATTCCTAAAGCTACATCTAATACATACTCATTATCAATTACTCCTTCAACATAAGGTTTTATTTTTGGAAAAAAAAATAGAGTTATCACATATGCTAGTAACCATTTTGAAGCTGATAACAAACTTAATACAAAACCTTTTTTGTAACACTTAATTAAAGATAAAATAGTTAAAACTATATATATGATGTCGAATGAAGAAACTTGCTCAAAAAAATTAAAAAAAATTTCCATGTCACTTAACTTGTCTGGAAAGGTTTAAATTTTATCAATAAAGCTGGAAGAAGAGTTAAAACTGAAATCATAGCCATCAACATAGCAATACCAGTAAATATACCAAAATAGATAGTAGGTATGAAATTTGAAAAAACCAAAATTGAAAAACCAAAAATTATTGTGATTGAAGTATTTAGTATAGCTACCCCAACTGAAGAATGACAATAGCTTATTGTTTTTTCGTAATTTCCAAATTTTTTAAATTCTTCTTTAAATCTATAAATGTAATGAATGCTATTATCTACAGCTATACCAATTGTAATTGCTGCAATAGTTATGGTCATCATATCAAGTGGAATATTTAAAATACCAATAATACCCAATATAAAAAAAGCAGCTAGAAAGTTAGGTACAACGCCAATTATTGAAAGCTTTATATTTTTAAACAAGATAAAGAACATTGCAAATATGCCTACCATTACCAATCCAAGCGTTAGTATTTGAGATTTAAACAAACTTTGCAAAAGGTTGTTAAATAAAATTAAAATCCCTGTTAATTTAAATTCATCTTTTTTAAATCCAAGTTTGTTTTCAAGATCATAATTAATTTTATTTATTAATTCATTTCTTTTTAAATCTGGTAAAGAATCTTTTATTCTCAAATTTATTCTTGCTTCCGAGTCTTTTATAGAAATATAAGGATCAACAATCTCTTTTTTAATTGATTCTGGAATTTTTGAATATAAAACTCCCATTTCTAATGTTCCTAAAGTTTGTCCATCATTCAAAGCTGTAGCTACTTCTACTATTGATGAGAAAGACAAAACTTTACCGACAGCCGGAAGAGTCTCTAAATATTTATGAACTTTTTCAATTTTTTTAATTTTGTCTTTTGTAAACCAATATTTTTCATCGTCATTTTCATCAGTAGTACCCCAATCGTCCTCTTCAAATTCATCTTCATCATTTTTTGATTTTGGAAATTTTATAACGATATCTAAAGGCGTTGTTCCACCCAACTTATCATCGATAAGCTTCATACCTTTGTAGATTTCAGTATTTTTTTTAAAATAATTAATAAAACTATTTTCCACTTTAAGTTTACTTATTCCAAAAATACTTAAAATAATTACAATTAAAGTAACAAAAAAAATTATATTTACATTCTTTAAAGTAAAATTTGATAAAATTGTTGTTATATTTGAATCCCGATTTTCTTGTAATGATATTTTGTTATCTTCCAAAAAGTTTAACAAAGTAGGAAGCAAAGAAAACGTAACTATAAAAGATGATAAAAGACCAAGGGTCATCATCCAACCAAAGTCTATAATTGGTTTTATTTCACTAAAAATTAATGATAGGAATGCGCAAATTGTTGTTAGTACTGTATAAATTATTGGCCATACCATTTTTTCACTAGTAATTAAAATTAATTCACTTTTGCTTAGATTAGGATTATTTTTTTTTATTTGTAAAAATCTGGTACTCATGTGAATATTCATTGCCATTGTTAAAATCAACATAAGCGCAATAAAATTTGAGGATATTACTGTAACTTTCCATCCGATTATACCTAACAAGCCTGTCATAACTACAACTGAAAAAAGACAGCTTGAAATTGGAACAATGATCCAAATTAGTTTTCTAAATACAAACCATAAAGTAATAATTATAAATATTAAAACACCCAAGCCAAAAACAACGATATCACTCTTGATAAAAGTCATCATATCGTCAGCGATCATTGGTATTCCACCCAAGTGAATTTCTGCTTTATCCTTATATCCTTTAATTACCTCTCTGATCTCTAAAATATTTTTGTGATTTTTATCTTTTATTTTATCTCTATAGATTTCTCTTTCATTTTCATTTTTGAAATTTGGTTCTAATAATTTCTTTTTAAGATAAACAATTATACCTGATGTCTTTCCATCTTCACTAATTACAAAATTTTTAAATACAGGACTATTTAAAATTTCATTAAAACCTTCTTGTCTGTTTATTCCTTCACTTTTGAGAGTGCTAAAGTTTTGGAGTTTTTCAGTAAGTGTTTCATCTTTTATATTTAATAAGGGAATATCGAGTATTGTAATTACACTATGAACCCAATCTAAGCTTTGAATTTTATACTTTAAGCTCAATAGATTATTTATAGAATTATCGTTGGTAATATCTTCTTCGGGGGTATAGGTCAAAACAAGAAACTCTCTTGATCCATATCTTTGATTTACTTCATTTAAATATTTTAAATCTGGATCTCCTTCAATTAAAAGTGTTTCCGATGAAGCGTCTAGTCTAAAATCTTTTGTGTTATAGCTAAAAAAAATTAAGCAACAAATAAGTAAAAAAAATATAGTTTTTGGTTTTTTTATAATATTTTTTTTATAAATTTTACCTAACATTAGTTCTTAGCTTATATAATTATAATTAAGAATTTTGAAGATCTTTAAATTTGGTAAACATCGCTTCAAATTCAAGCATTATATTACCAGTTGGACCATGCCTCTGTTTACCTATTATCAATTCTGCTAGATGTGAAACTTCATTCATCTTTGCTTGCCATTCTGCATGTTCAACTGTTGCAGGTCTTGGCTCTTTTCCTTGAAGGTAGTAAGCTTCTCTGTAAACAAACATTACTACATCTGCATCTTGTTCAATTGATCCTGACTCTCTCAAGTCAGATAGTAGAGGTTTTTTGTCATCTCTTTGTTCAACCGCCCTTGATAATTGCGAAAGAGCTAGCACTGGTACACTTAGTTCTTTAGCTAAAGCTTTAAGACCTTGTGTAATCTCTGAAATCTCTTGTACCCTTCCTTCTCTTACTAAATTAGCTCTCATTAATTGAATATAATCTATTACAATTAACTCTAGACCATGTTTTCTTTTAATTCTTCTAGCTCTAGTGCTAAGAGCAGCAATTGATATTGCTGGAGTTTCATCAATAAATAATGGAAGTTCAGAAATATTTTTTGATGTTTCTATAAATTTATCAAATTGTTCTTCTGAAATTTTTCCTCTTCTTATATCATTTGATTTAATTCTAGATTGCTCGGCAATTATTCTTGTAGACAATTGTTCTGATGACATTTCCAGAGAAAAGAATGCAACGCATGAATCTTTACCATCTTCTTGAATTTTTTTTGCAGCATTGAAGGCAATATTTGTTGCGAGCGATGTTTTTCCCATAGAGGGTCTACCAGCAATTATAACTAAATCTGATTTATGAAGCCCCCCAAGCCTATTGTCTAAATCTGAAAGACCAGTCGGTACCCCAACTATACCTTCTTCGTTTTTATAAGCATTCGAAGCCATTTCAATTGTCTGTCTCATAGCTTCATCAAATTTAATTAGTGATGAATTGAAATTACCTTTTTCTGCTAAATCAAAAAGAATTTTTTCAGTATCTTCTATAAGGTTTTGACCATCTTTATCTAAACTATTTGATTTTGCATTAAATGATAGACTTTCTGAAATTTTAATTAATTCTCTTTTTACAAATAAATCATAAATTAATTTTGAATATTCTATAGCTTGTCGAGAGGAAGATGAAAATTTAGTAATTTTTATTAAATATTCTGGAATATTCAATTCATCCTTTTCATTCTCAAAATAATTTTTTAAAGTAATCGGATTTGCTAACATTCCACTAAAAATTAGTTTTTCAATTGCTGTAAATATTTTTTGATGCATTGGATCATAGAAATTATTACTTTTTACATATATAGAAATTTCATCATAAATTTCATTAGAAACTAAGAGTGAACCAAGAATTGCCTGTTCAGCCTCAATATTATTTGGAAGTTCTTCAAAATTAGATTTTACTAAATTAAGTTTTTCCATAGTCAATAGATAGAGCAGAATTATCCTCTTAACAACACATATCCTCTATGGGGAAAAAAATGTATAACTATTTTACCTGTTCGTCTGGTAACACTTTAATTTTTATGAAACACTCTATTTCTGAGTGTAAATTTAATACAACTTTAAATTCACCAACACTTTTAATTTCATTGACAGGTTGAATTAAAGAAGAACTCAATTGAATGTTTATTTTTTCTTTAAGTAATTTTGATATCTCAGTGGGTTTAACTGAACCATATAATTCTTTATTTTCCGTAACTAGTTTTTTTATTTCAAAAGTTTTATTTTTTAATTTTTCTACAATCTCTTTTGCAGCTTTTTTCTTTTCTAAGTCTTTTTTATTTAAATCGTTTTTTATTTTTTCAACTTCTTTTATATTTTTGTCAGAAGCGAAAAGTGCTTTTTTTTGAGGAATTAAAAAGTTTCTTGCGTATCCTCTTCTAACGTTAATTATTTCTCCAATATTACCAAGCTTTCTTAAATTTTCTAATAGTACAATTTTCATATTTATATTAATGCAAGGTTTCTTGCTCTTTTAATTGATAAAGATAATTCTCTTTGCTTCTTTAAACTAACAGAAGTAATTCTAGATGGTAATATTTTGCCATTTTCTGATGTATATTTTTTTAATAATTTAATATTTTTGTAATCTATTTTTGGAGCACCTTTCCCAGATAATGGGCATTTTTTTTTAAATCTGAACTTTTGATTTGAAAAAACACTTAATTTAGAAAATGTATTTTGAGTAGAATTTTTCTTAAATTTTTTCTTCATATGTTTATTCTATTGGTACAGTTTTATCTTTTTTATCTTTTTCTTCATAATTTTTTTTATCAAAATAGTTAGTTTCTAAATCGATTTTTTTAACTCTTATTGTTAAATATCTAAGTAGATTTTTGTCAATTTTTTCATTTTTTTCTAATTCTGCAATAGTTTTACCACTTCCCTCAATTTTAAAATGAATATAATTTCCTTTCTTATTTTTTTTTATTAAATAAGTTAGATTCATTAATCCCCATTTTTCTGTTTTTAATAAGTTTCCCTCATTATTTTCAATTATTTTCTTATATTTGTCCTCTACTTGTTTAAGCTGGGCTGGACTAATATCTTGACGGGCTATAATTGTATGTTCGTAAAAATTCATAGTTTAAAAAAAAACAGGATATACTATTATAAATTTTTAATTACAACTTAAAAATTATTAAAATTTATAATGATTTCATTGG
>MDTE01025469.1_pt1 | contig 20111 bp, 17 predicted proteins | sample 811231 | NCBI WGS metagenome assembly MDTE01 (sample SAMN05326651, study PRJNA326480) | marine metagenome | isolation source: seawater | place: Indian Ocean: Red Sea | collected 2010 | reverse complement strand
TGGCGGGCGTGTTCTTTGCGCTCGGCATCCCGTTCGTCGGTGGTGCCATCGTGATCTTCGGGAAACCCGGAGAGATCGAGAAGATGGTGGCGCGCGTGGTCGTTAAGGTCACACCGGATCCTGTCGCCAAGCCTGTCAGGATTCCGCCCGCCGAGAAACGAACCGCAAAGTCGACAAAACGGAAACCAGCGAAGGACGCGCCGGTCGCCGAACGCCCGGGTTATGTAAACGGGCGACGTGCCTTCGACCCCAGCGAGATCGTCGTCATCAATCCGCCCAAGGGCTTCGCCACGCGCGCGGGACAGCTCGGATTCGCAACGGCCGAGAAGATCGATCTGAAGACGCTCAAGGTGTCTGTCCAACGCCTGCAGAAAACCGGACGGATGCACGCCCACGAGGCGATGGCCACGCTTCGAAAGGAATTCAGGACCGCGTCCGCGGACGTCAATACGCTCTACGAAGTCGCCCAATCCTCCCGCCGAATGTCTCGACAGACCAGATCCGGCCAGTCGAATGTCGGGCCACCCATCCGGGTCCGGGAACTGGCTGGCTGGCCGCAGACAGGTCGGGGCTGCGGCAAGGGCATCCGAATCGGCATGATCGATACGCCGGTGGAGCGTCGCCATTCGGCGTTTCTGAACCGTCGCCTGGTTCGCAAATCGTTTCATGATCCCGACACCAGACCGGGCTCGTCCGTTCACGGAACCGCTGTCGCCGCCATGTTCATCGGCAATCCCTCTTCCGAAGGTTTCGGGGGGCTGCTGCCGGAGGCCAAGCTCTATGCCGCCAACATCTTTCAGCGCGACGAGATCGGAGAAACACGAGCCGACTCCATGGCATTGGTGCGAGCGGTTGACTGGCTAGCGAGCAAGCGGCCTCACGTCGTCAACATCAGTCTGGCGGGAATCGACAACAAGGCCGTTCGCAAGGCGATCGCCAGGGCCCGCAAACAGAAACTGATCTTCGTCGCGGGTGCCAGCAGATGGGGACGCAAGGCCGCCGCCGCCTACCCGGCGGCACTGCGCAGCGTCATCGCGATCACGGCCATCCAGCACGGACTCTCACCCTTCCGCAATGCCAACCGCGGCCGCTATATCGACTTTGCCGCGCCCGGTGTCGACGTCTGGACAGCCATTCCCGGGGGCGGCGACTACCAGACCGGCTCGTCTTTTGCCGCGCCCTATGGGGCAGCCGCCGTGGCCCTGGCCGTGGCGAGCGGTGTGCGCAGGAGTCCCCGCGACATACGTGCACACCTCAGGAAATTCGCTGTCGACGCCGGCGATCCGGATCGGGACGACACCTACGGCTGGGGCGTCCTCAAAATTGACCAGCCCTGTGGAACCTAGGTGTCGAAGGGCCGGGCCCGTAGACCGACTGCGGGCTCGGCCCCCATTCCCGTCTAGCCCGGCCGACTGAGAGACGTGGCCGCAGCGAGGGTCTGTTCGGCATCAGCGACAATTCGAGTGACCAGATCGCCAGCCGGTTCGATCGCGTGTACGAGATCGAGCCCCTGCCCGCCGACGACGACGCCTTCCTCGGTGTCCCCTGCCTGCATCGCGGCCTGAAACCTGTCGACCGGCGTTTCCGTGCCGGATGCCTGTCCGGTCTCGATCTCCTGGCGGAGTTCATCCTCAGCGCCGAGCCAGCGTTCCGCCAGCGCGTTGTGTACGGTCCTCACCTTGTATGCGGCAGGCCACGGTAGCTCGCGAACGATATCGAACACGCTGGACCGCACGGTATCGTCGCCACCCGCCGAGACCAGGCGTGCCTTGGTGTTGTCGTGACCCAGCGCCTCGCTGGTTGCAAAAAATCGCGTGCCGATGAGGACACCTGCCGCGCCCAGGGTCAGGGCAGCGGCCAGTCCGCGACCATCCGAGATTCCGCCGGCCGCCACCACGGGTACCGGCGCCACGGCATCGACCACCGCGGGCACCAGGGTCATCGTCGTTCGCGCCCCGCCATGTCCTCCGGCTTCGGTGCCCTGGGCCACAATGATATCGGCGCCGGCCGCAACTGCCGAACGGGCGTGGGCCAGCGTCTGCACCTGACAGATAACCGGCACGCCCGCAGACTTGGCGCGGGCAGCGAATGATGCCGGATCGCCGAAGGACAGGAAAATCGCGGCCGGGGAATGATCGAGTGCCAGATCGAGCAGTTCGGGCCGCTCGGCCAGCCGCCAGGTGATGAATCCCACACCCACACGGGTGTTCCCGGCTGCCCGCAGTTCACGCTCGATCCAGTCCCGGTCCCCGTAGCCACCGCCGATCAGACCGAGCCCGCCTGCGACTGTGACGGCAGACGCCAGCGCACCACCCGATACAGTCGCCATGGGCGCCGAAATTATCGGGTGGGTGATTCCCAGCATCTCCGTCAGCGCAGTTTGCAACGCCATGCCAGCTCTCTCGTCCTGCAGGGTCCGACCCCATGTCCGGCCTCAATCTACACGAGTTGTGGATATCCGGTGGATGAATCTGGTTCGCCCGTAAGCGCATTGTGCTGAATCGATACATTCACGGGCCAGTGACACTCACCAAAGCCTCATGGAAACACTCAGAGAACTGCCAAATTCACAAAATGTTAACGATAATTACCCAATACTGATTGGTAGGCCCGCTACGGAAACCCGCTGGCACGGGTATTGCTGTTTTAGAAACAAATCAAACGCAATAGTCGCGAACTGTAGCAAAATGGGAATCCAGAGATGACATGCAGTGCCTTCCGCCAGAACGGGTGTCTGCTGATCTCAGTGACGGGGAAGCTGGATTCTTCCAACGCCGCCGAAATCAGAGAACAGTGTATTTGTCACATCGGTGAGTCGGACTCCGAAGTCGTCGTCGACCTGACGGACCTGGAGTTCATCGACCGCACCGGCCTTAACGTATTGCTCGTCGTGTATCGCTCGCTCGAATCCATGGGGCGCAAGCTCTCGATCTTGAACCTCCACGGCCAGCCCAAGGAGGCCTTTGAGGGACTTCAGAGCAATTACACCATTGAGTGCGTGACCGACTTGTTACCCAAGTCATTTCCGGGGTTGGTCGGCGCCACGGCCTGATCGACACTCGGGCAGAACCGCTCAGGTTTCTGTTGTAACCTCGGGCCGATACCCTTTTTCGGGAGTGGGCCGAGGATAGATTTGCGCATCGCACGTCCCCCATTTGCACGCCGCCATTTTGATCGCAAAAGCGCCGCTGCGCTCGTTGGCGCTGTACTTGTGCTGTTCGCGTCTGGGGGCGCTCCCGCGCAGGTCCAAACGACCCTCGCCGACGGTCTCCTGCCTCGATTGAGCGAATGGCTGGCACCAGATGCCACACCCGACAACGTGGTCCAGGCTCTCACCGAACGGGCCAGCGAGGAATTTTCGCCCGCATTCCTGGCCACCGAAGCGCCCTTCCTCGTAGCGCTCGGTCGTCTCGCCTTCCGATCGCCGTTGATTTTCGGCAGTTATGCCGCCCGTGCCGGGCTCTCCTGTGACATCTGCCACTCCGCCGGCGGTACTAACGCCGACTTTTTCGTTTCCGAAGTCTCCGACCGGCCGGGAAACGTCGACGTGACCCACGGATTCTGGCGTCGAGAGTCAGAAGATGGTCTCGCCAACCCCATCAATATTCCCTCGCTTCGAGGCGTGCGCTGGACCGCACCCTACGGTCGCGACGGCCGCTTCGCCTCGCTTGAGGCGTTCACGCGCAACGTCATCGTCCATGAGTTCGCCGGTGACGAACCGCCGGCAGTGATCATCGACGCCCTCGCCGCCTACCAGCGAGCCCTGGCCTTCCCCGCTGCTGCTCAAGTCGGACCCGCCGGGCGTCTGACGGCGGAGGCCGGCGCGGATGCCAGGCGTGGCGAAGTCATCTTCAGGCGCGATTGTGCGGCCTGCCATATCCCTTCGGCCGGTTTCGTCGACCGCCGAGCCCACGACGTCGGCACGGGCGGCCATTTCGACACGCCGACGCTGTTCGGCCTGGCGGCAAGCGCCCCCTATTTCCACGACGGTCGGGCAGCCGGACTGCAAGCCGTGATCACCCATTTCGAGAGCGTACTCGGACTGACCTACAACCCGACCCAGCGCGAGAATCTCTATGCTTACCTGTCGGCCATCGGTGCGGAAGCACCACCTTCGCGCCGCTTGCTTGCAATCGATCTCGCCGACCTGGATAAATTCGCGGACGCGCTCGACTTCCCGCTCAACGACGAGGATCTGGAACTCACCGATCTGATTGCCGCCATGCTGCGCACCGAGGTGGGCCGTATCGCCGAGCGTTTCCCACCGGAATCCCACGCCGCCGGGCGCGATTTGCTGCAGGAATGGTCGCGGGACCTGATCGAGGTGACGCGTCTCGCCGAGGCCGATCGATTTGCGGAGGCCCGCGACGCTCTCACCGCCTGGCGTTCACGCCTCGCGGCCGATCTCCCGGCTCTCGCCCGCGTCGAAAGCACCTCGCTTTACAATCCTGAGACCCTCCGCCGAATGGTGATCACGGCCTATCAGTGAACGGGTGCCACACCATCTGTGGACCCGCCCAACGCCGCGTCAATCCAGGCTCAAACTGCCTTCCATGACCGGCACGCAGTGCCCCCCGATACGTGTTTCCGTGACGGTCCCGTCGCGTTTGTCGGCCTCGGCAACCAGCAGGCTCGGTCGCCCCATTTCCACGCCCTGGGAAATGGTCGTCACGAGTTCGGTGCTACCCGCCGTGTCCAGGGCGGCCAGCAGGCCTGCCAGAGCGACGTTGGCGCTGCCCGTCGCAGCATCCTCCGTCACACCGAATTCCGGTGCGAACACGCGTGCGGTGATGTCGGCTCCATGAGGGGCTGAACCCGCCGCCGGAGCGTAAAGCTCGATACCGACCGCGGTCGATGGCGGCAGGTGTTCGGCAAAGGCCCGCGTGTCGGGGCGCGCTCGCGCAACGACTTCGGGGCTGGTGGCACAGGCGAAGACGAACGGCACGCCACACGAAGCGATGGTTGGCTCATGGGCGCCTGGGGCTCCGGCGACAGCGATTTCACCCGGTTCGATACCGCAGCAGGCCGCAACTACCTCGGCGCGTACCGGATCGCCCAGCGTGAAGGCCTGTGGCGACGTCAGCCGGGCACCCGTGGGCCCGCTTTCGCTCCGCTGGATCTCGACGGGCACCAGTCCCGCCTTTTCCTCGAACTGCACCGTGTCCCCGACCGGCTTGCCGAATACCTCACCCAGTCGCGCCAGCGCGAAGGCCGTACCCACATTGGGATGACCCGCAAATGGCAGTTCGGCCTTCGGCGTAAAAATACGCACTTCGGCGGTGTTGGCCGGATCCGCCGGGGGCAGCACGAAGGTGGTTTCGGCATAGGAGAATTCCGCGGCAATCGACTGCATCAACTCGGTATCGAGACCGCTCGCTTCCAGAACCACCGACAGCTGGTTGCCTCCGAACCGAATATCGGTAAACACATCGACTGTCACATATGTCAGTGCCATCCCCACCTCCTTGCCATTCCACAACAAACATATACCGGCAGAACCACAAAAGTAGCCCGGCCCACGTTGCGCTCCATGGCTCCAAACTCGATAATTCGCGGCTGACACAACGAGGAAGCGGATATGCCCTATCGCATAGGGGTCGACATAGGCGGCACATTCACCGACTTCGCGCTGTTCGAGGACGGCAGCCACGCCATGGCCATCCACAAACAGTTGACGACGCCGGCCGATCCCTCGACCGCCGTGCTCGATGGCATCGCCACGCTGCTCGCCGACAACGGTGTCGCTGTCACCGACGTCGACACCGTCGTCCATGGCACCACTCTGGTCACCAATGCCGTTATCGAGCGCCGTGGCGCGGCAACCGGGATGCTGGCGACCGAGGGCTTCATGGATATCCCCGACATGCGGCTCGAGCTGCGCTACGATATGTTCGACCTGCGCCTCAAGTATCCGCCTCCCGTGGTGCCGCGTTACATGCGCGCCGAGGTGTCCGAACGCATCAGCTACGAGGGCGATATCCAGACGCCGCTCGATCCAGAGGCGGCCCGGGCCGCGATCCGCGGACTCATCGAAACCCATGGAATCGAGGCGCTCGCGGTCTGCTTCCTCCATTCCTACCTCGACTCGCGCCACGAGGACGCCGTGAAGGCGCTCTGTGCCGAAGAATTCCCCGACCTCTATGTCTCCACATCGTCAGAGGTCTTTCCCCAGATGCGCGAGTACGAGCGTTGGACGACGACCATGATCAATGCCTACACGCGACCCATGTTCGACCGCTATCTCGGCCGTCTCGAGGACGGTCTCGAGGACCTCGGTTTCGTCGGCCGCTTCTATATGATGACCTCGAACGGCGGCACCGTGACCCCCGATCTGGCGCGCCGCTTTCCGGTACGCATGATGGAATCGGGCCCTGCGGCAGGCGCGCTGATGTCGGCACACCACGGCCGCGTCCTCGAAATCCCGGACGTTCTCAGCTTCGACATGGGCGGCACGACCGCCAAGGGCGCGCTGGTACGCCGCCATGCGCCTCTGAAGAAATATGAGATGGAGGTCGCGCGCGTCCACGAATTCAAGAAGGGCTCGGGACTGCTGGTCAAGATCCCGGTCATCGACATGATCGAGATCGGGGCTGGTGGGGGCTCCATCGCCGAAGCCGACGAGCGCGGCCTGATTCAGGTCGGACCGCGTTCGGCCGGTGCCGATCCTGGCCCGGCCTGCTACGGCCAGGGTGGTGAGCAGGCAACGCTCACGGATGCCAACGTCGTTCTCGGCTACCTCGACCCCGATTTCTTCCTCGGCGGAGAGATGGCTCTCGACAGGGCTGCCGCGGAGACCGCCATCGCCGGGAACGTTGCGACACCACTCGGACTGTCGCTGACCCGCGCCGCCTGGGGCATCCACGAGATCATCGACGAAGACGTCGCGCGCGCCTTCCGCATCCATGCCTCGGAGCGCGGCTTCGACTACCGCGGTTGCTCGATGGTCGCCTTCGGCGGCTCGGGCCCGGTTCATGCCACGGGGGTCGCCCGCAAACTCCGCATCCCGCGCGTGATCTTCCCGCTCGCCGCCGGGGTTATGTCGGCCTTCGGCCTGCTCGTCTCACCTCTTTCCTTCGAGGTGCTCCGCTCCAACCTGGTATTCCTCGACGATCTCGGTGACGACTGGGTGGAGAGCTACCTCCGCCTTCCCGTGGACGAGGCCTGCGGCTACCTGATCGAGGCCGGCGTCCCGGCCGACGACATCCGGCTGACGCTTCGCCTCGACATGCGCTACCACGGCCAGGGATATGAAATCGAGGTGACCCTGCCCACCGACTGCGGACCCGACCTTGCCGGGGTCGCGGAATTGCGCCCGCGCCTGCAGGAATTGTTCGAGGCGCGCTATGCCGAGGTCTTCTCGGAGGTGTTGCTCGAGGAATCCCTCGAGGTGATGAACTGGAAGGTCGAGGCCACCGGCCCGGAAACCGCCGCATCCGAGGGTTACGCCATAGCGGCCGCCGCTTCCGCTGCGGCAACGGCCTCGGCGGAGGCCGCACGGAAGGGCAGTCGGCCCGCCTACTTCCCCGAAGCGGGCGACTACGTCGACGCCGCCGTCTACGACCGTCTGGCCCTGACACCGGGTGCCGAAATCCCCGGACCCGCCATGATCGAAGAGCGCGAATCGACCTGCGTGATCGGCCCGGGCGATGTGGCACGCGTCGATGCGCACCATAACCTTATCGTCGAACTGGCGGCGGAAGCATCACCCAAAACCCACTCAAGCGAATCCGTTCCCGCGTGAATGTATTGAGCCACAGAGGTCACCGAGACATCACCGTAATTGCCCGGCAAAGTCCGGGCAATCCAGTTCCATGACACACTGGATGCCCCGGGCTGCGCCGGGGCATGACGCCGCAAAGGAATAGTGCGAAGCGGTGAAAAACCCCCTCTGTGTCTCTGTGCCTCTGTGGTTTAATCACCCGTCATGACAGCCGCGCCGAACTACGATCCGGTCAGCCTCAAGATCCTCTGGGACCGGCTCATCAGCATCACCGATGAGGGTGTCTCCACCCTTATCCGCACGGCTTTCTCGACCGTGGTACGTGAGGCCTACGACCTTTCCGTCGTGCTTCTCGACACCGATGGTGAACTCCTCGCCCAGGGCACCCAGTCGATCCCCTCGTTCACCGGCTCGGCACCGTCGACGCTGGCCCACATGCTCGCCAAGTTCCCGCCCGAAAGCCTCTCGCCCGGCGACGTCATCGTCACCAACGATCCCTGGATGGGCACCGGCCACACCTATGACATCAACGTCATGGCGCCTGTATTCCGGCAGGGTCGCATCGTCGCCTATGCGCTGTCGGTCACTCACCTCCCCGACATCGGCGGTCAGGGCTTCGGCGGCGAGGCCACCGAGATCTACCAGGAGGGCCTGCGCCTGCCCGTGCTCAAGCTGATGCGTGGCGGCAAGCTCGATCAGATGCTCATCGATCTGCTCAGGGTGAACGTCCGCGTGCCCGAGCAGGTGATCGGGGACGTCATGGCCAACGTGGCCTGCGTCGGTGTGCTCGACCGCCAGCTCAACGCCTTCATGGACGACTACGACGTCGCCGACATCACGCCGCTGAGCCGGCAGATCCGCGCCTTCTCCGAGCGCGCGCTGCGCGGTCGCATTGCCGAGATGGCCGACGGCACTTATCCCGGCGAGATGACCATCGAAGGGGTCGACGCTCCCCTGACGCTTCGCTGTGCGGTGACCGTGCGCGGCGAATCGATCGCTATCGACTATGCCGGCACCGACGCCAGCGTCCGCCACGGCATCAACGTGCCTTTCTGTTTCACCAATGGCTATTCGATCCACGCTGTAAAGTGCGTCGCGGCGGCTTCGATCCCCAACAATGGGGGCGCCACGCGGCCCATAGCCGTCAGCGCACCCGAGGGCTCGATCCTCAATGCCCCGCCGCCCTGTGCCGTGGCCGCCCGTCACTCGGTGGGCTGGTTCCTGCCGACCCTGATCTTCCGGGCCTTGGCCCCCGCCGTGTCCGCGGCGGTGCAGGCGGATTCCGGCATGATCAACATGGTCAATTTCCGCGGCACCCACCGCAACGGCCGTCCCATCACGACCCTGCATTTCGCTTCCGGCGGGTTCGGCGCGGCAGCCGGCCATGACGGGGAACCAACCCTCTCGACGCCCTCCTCCAATGCGGCGATCCCGATCGAGGTGTGGGAGGCCGCGACCAGCATCACCATGACACGAAAGGCGTTACGGCCGGGTTCGGGCGGTACCGGCGCGGCCCGCGGTGGGCTCGGTCAGGAGGTGTTCATGCGGAATGACACGGGCCACGACCTGGTGGTCGACGTCATGGGCGTGCGCACCGATTATCCGGCCGAGGGCATGCATGGCGGCGGTCCGGGAGCTGCCCGCGAGATCCACGTCAACGGCCGCAAGGTCGGACAGAAGGGGCGTTTCGTGCTGGCACCGGGCGACATCTTGGAACGCTACGAGGCCGGCGGCGGCGGCTTCGGTGATCCCGACGCCCGTCCCGCCGACAAGACCGCCGAGGACGAGCGCCTGGGGTTGGTTTAATTCCCGCACCATCCACCCCCATCCCGGCCTTCCCACAAAACAGATCGTGCACAGCTTGGGCACGGGAATCTGATTTGCAGATGAGCAGGGGGGAAGGAGACCTGACGTGTCCTCCCCCACAGAGCAGATCGCGTTCGGCACGGACGCGTGAATCTGATCTGCAAAAACGCCTAGGGGGAGTTAGAGGGGGGTGTTTGATATTGTTTCTCGCACACAATTCGCACAGGGAGGGATCAACATGACACGAATCCGCCGGGGCTTCGCCGACATCGAAGAGGGTCAGGTCCACTACCACGAAGGTGATGCCGGGACGGAGAGCGGCAAACGCCCCCTCGTCATGATCCACGGCTCACCTGTGTCCTCCCGCACGGTGCTGCCCTTCATTCGGCGGCTCTCCCCGTCACGCCGGGTCATCGCCCCCGACACGCTGGGTAACGGCCACTCGAGTCCGCCGGCACCCGAAAAGCCGGACATGGCCTACCTCGCCGATGCCCATGTCCGGGCCCTCGATACCCTCGGCATCGAGCAATTCGACCTTTATGGCCACCACACCGGTGCCAAGATCGGGGTCGAGATCGCCATTGCCCATCCCGACCGGGTCGGCAAATTTATCATCGACGGTGCCTCGGTGCGCCAGCCCGATAATCGCGAGATGCTGCTGAGCGGCATCAAGCCCATCGAGATCAATGACGACGGCACCCACCTGTTGCGTGCCTGGCACATGGTGCGCGATGCCTACCTCTTCTTTCCCTGGTGGAAACACACGGCCGAGGCCCGCCGCGAGCTCGGTCTGCCCGATACGGCGCAACTGCATGCCGAGGTCGTCGATATGATCGCCTGCATCGACACCTATCATCTCGTCTATGCCGCCGCTATCGGCGATTCCCTGGAAGAGCGGCTGCCGCACCTTACCGTGCCGACCCTCGTCGCCGCTGCCGAGACCGACCAGCTCTACGGCGAGATCGACGACGTCGCGGGCTATGCTCCAAACGCCGAGATTGCTCGCCTGCCTTCGCGCCGCGACGATGCGGGCTGGGATGCAGCCGCCGAAGCCTTTGCGGCGTTTCTGGATTCCTGATCGGGAACACCTAGGGCAAACTCACCACCGCATGGGTTCCCTCTCCCTCCCTAGGGAGAGGGACAGGGTGAGGGGTACACGCTCAAGATGAATTCACAACATCCCCTCCCCCTTGAAAGGGGGAGGTCGGGAGGGGGGGTGTTTGGTATAGTTCCTATTCCACCACCCCTGCGAAGGCCGCCATGTCCGATCTCGCCCGTCTCACCCTCGATCAGGTCCATGGCCTGACCATGGAAATTTTCAACGCGCACGGACTGTCGGAGGACCAGGCCACGGCGGTCGCCGATACGGTCACCGCGGCAGAGCGCGACGAGTGCAAGTCTCACGGCCTGTTCCGCGTTCCCGGCTACATGGCGTCGGTGAAGAGCGGCAAGGTCACACCGGACGCCGCACCCAAGGTCCACGACCTGGCACCGGGGGTCGCCCAGGTCGACGCCAACAACGGCTTCGCACCATTGGCCCTCAAGGTTGGGCGCGAACCGCTGGTCTCCAAGGCCCGCGAGCAGGGCATTGCCGTCCTCGGGGTCGTGAACTGCTATCACTTCGCCGCGCTCTGGCCAGAGACCGAATCCCTCGCCGAGCAGGGCCTCGTCGCCTTCGCCTGCACCAGCTATATGCCCTGCGTGGCACCGGCGGGCGGCACCAAGCCGCTTTACGGCACCAACCCGATCGCCTTTTCCTGGCCGCGCGGCGAGGGCAAGCCGCCGATGGTGTTCGATCAGGCGACGGCAGCCAGCGCGCGCGGCGAGATCATGATCCACGAACGTGACGGTAAATCTATCTCTGAGGGCTGGGCCATCGATCCCGACGGCAACCCTACCACCGACCCGACCGCGGGACTGGCTGGCGCGCAGCTTCCCTTTGGCGGCTACAAGGGCGCGGCGTTCGCCATGATGGTGGAGCTGATGGCCGGCGCCCTGATCGGCGATATGTTCAGTTACGAGGCCGGCGCGGCGGACAACGGCGACGGTGGCCCTTCCAAGGGCGGCGAGTTCATGTTCGCCATCGATCCGGCACGCTGCGCCGGCGGAGGAGCAGGTGGCGACGAGGCCCGCGCTGCCCAGATCGCACATTCGAACGCGTTCTTCGACAAGGTCATGGAGCAGGACGGCGCGCGCCTGCCCTCGGACCGCCGCTATGAGGCCCGCAAGCGCACACCGACGGAGGGCATCACCATCCCGCAGTCGCTCTACGACACGCTACAGCAGTTGCGGGCGGGGTGAGGGGATACGGACATTGACATCTTGCTCACATGGACCGAGTTCGCTGCAGGAAGAATTAGCAGGCCGCTCACCATAATACGTCGGGTTTCCTCTCATGAAATCAATAAAAAGTTTGGCGCAGTTTTGGCTTTTTGGGTGGGCAACTTCACTCTATGGATTCACAAAATGTAGATTTAATATCAATGAGCTACGCCATCTGTTGAACTTCAGCCCGTTCAATGAAAATTCAAGATAAGGTCAAATGATCTATTAGCCTGATGGCTAATTTTTTCACACATATCACCCGCAAAGGTGGTAAGAGTTTTTCCACAATATTGCTCCACACGCTATCGCCACGACCAAGCAAGTCCTTGCACTCTTGAAAAGCCATGTCTCTGGCGATGAAGAGAAGCTATTCGCAGCTGCACTTCAGATTGCCGCTGCTGAGGCTCGTCGTGGACGGCAGCGAACGGCATATGAACTGCGAGCAGTTGTCGAAGAGGCGCAAAAGTCGACCCCTCGGAAAAGATCGACTGGGCGTGTTGTTTTTATCGCAGAGCCCCGAGGAGAACTCGAAGGGCTTATTCACACTTCACAGCCAAAAACGCGACTAGACAAAATGGTGTTGGCTGACAGTATTCGTGAACGTCTTGAAATTCTAATATTCGAACAACAGAACAGAGCAAAACTAAGATCATTTGGAAAAAGGCCAAGCCCACGGTCGCTCCTAGTAGGCCCTTCGGGCTCAGGCAAAACTATGACTGCGTCAGCGTTGGCAGGAGAGCTTCATTTACATTTGAGAACAATTCGTCTGGAAACACTTATCACGCGTTTTCTTGGAGAAACTGCCGCCAAAATGCGACTCATCGTCACGAAATCGCGATTTACCCAGTTGGGGGTTGGTGACGAGCACGTCCTATTTTTGGTCAATTCGAACGTCATTTGCGATACGCGCTGATTTTAACGATCAGTAGTCCAGATGCTGATCTCGATTTGTATTCAGAAATTGAGAATCAAATTCCAATTGAGGTTCCGATCGAGGTAGACCGCTGATTAGAAACCAGCCATTGGTTATCTAAGGTGTCTGAGTTGACTGAATTTGTCAGCAAATCCACAATCTCAACCACCCCCTACATCGTGTAGAAGAACTCCTCGCGGACGATCTTGCTGTCCTTGACCGTGTAGACGCCGAGCTCCTTCATCTGCGAGCGCTCGCCCGAACTCTTGTCGGTGGCGTCGAACTCGAAGATCACGCCAAACCTGTCGTCGCCGTGCAGGTACGGTCCATCGACGTTGGCGGAATGCAGTTCCATCATGTTGTTCCACCAGTCGTGCTTGCCCTTGATCGCGTCGAGGCCCACGGCATCACGGCTGTCCGTTCCGGTCATCTCCATCGCCTCAACCGAGACGGCGTCCGCGGCGTAGTAGTCATCGCGCGCTTCCGTCGATGTCCCCTCCCGGCAGTTCTTGACGAGTTGCTCGGCAATGTCCTTTAGCGTGCTGTCCGTCATCCTTTCACTCCCTGTTCAATCCGTTCTTTGCATCGGAATTCCAGGGCGGAGTTTGAACACGAATGTGACAGTGCGCCACTCACATCATTGAGAGGGGCGTGTCTTCCTCTCAACCAAAGAGGCACCGGGGCAGAGAGGCTCAAATTGAGGCACTTCGTGGACAATTTTCGTCATGCCCCGGCATCAGCCCGGGGCATCCAGGATGTTGCCGTTCTGGATCGCCCAGGCAAAGCCGGGCGATGACGTACTTGTGGGGACGGCGGTGTACCTCTGTGTCTCTGAGCCTCTGTGGTCAGTCCCCGCGACTTACTCCGCTACCTGCATGGATTTGGCGATCTTCCGGCGCCGGTGCTCCCCGGCCAGGATCGGCGCGTACCGGGGCGGCGCGTCCGGTCCTGTGCAGGTGGGAATGCACTCCATCAACGCGTCGTAGTTCGGCACGGCGAAATAGACGAGCGTCAGGCGGTCGGCCGCCACGCCCGCATCGAGCGGCGGGTTGGCGACGCGGTGTAGCGCCGAGAGCCAGCGGTCATTCGTCCAGTGGCTCAGCAGGTCGCCCGCGTTGACGACGAAGCCGCCCGGCACCAGCGGCACGTCCACCCATTCACCGGATCGCATCTGCACCTGCAGACCGCCCGGCACGTCCTCCAGCCGCAGGATGGTGAAGGCCGTATAGTCCGTGTGCGCGCCGGCCCGCAGCTGGCCCGTCGCGGGAGCGGCGTCCTGCGGCGGATACCAGGTCGCCCGCAGCGTACTGCAGTGGCAATCGAACTTGTCGTCGAACCAGGTCTCTTCGAGATCGAGAGCCAGAGCACAGAGCCGCGTGATGTCGCGCGCCATGCCTTCGAAGGCCCAGTAGGCGCTTTCCAGCGCCCTCCGCAGTTCCGGTAGGTTCGTCGGCCAGCGGTTGGGCGCGAAGGCCAGCCGGCCGAGACCTTCCGTGTAATACGGCCCCGTGCCAATGTCCGGACGACCCACGACGAAGGACTCCTTGAGATCCGGCGGCGCCGCCTCGTCGAGGGTGTAGGACACCGTCTCGTCGCCGATTCCGATATAGCCGCGAAAGGCGCCATCGAGGTCGCTACGAAGCGACCTTTTCGCTTCCTCGGGCAGGGCGAAGAAATTCCGTGCACTCTGCGCGGCTTGATCGAGAATATCCGCGTCGAGGCCGTGCCCCGTCACGATCATGAATCCGCTTTGCCGGAAGGCATGCGCGATCTGCGCAGCCACACCGTTGCGCTCGCTCGCGCTGCCGTCCCGAGCCCGTGTCAGATCGATCATGGGGATGGTGTCCGACGCACGCATCCTGTCATGGTGCTGAACCCGTGCGTGAACGTCCACCCCCTGAGTGGCGCTTCCAGGAATACGAATGTGTATGAAACGCGGCTGAACCGCCGCGAGCGCAGAACCTAGCGGGTCTCGACGAGGCTGAGTTGCGGCGTCCGTTGCTCCGCGAAACGCGCGGCGGCAACCGTGGACGCTAAACGGGCGGCGATCAATTCGGGGTTCTCACGAAGCTCCGCGCGGATTGTCGCGAGTACGATGTCGTCGTCCAGATCCATAGGTTTCTCCCGGTCTGCCGGCCCGGCACCGCAGGCACGGCGAGGCGGAACAATACTGTGTCCGGTCGCGATCATAGCGTAAGCCGTGTTAAAGAGCTGTTAAAGCCCTTGAACAACGGGAGGCGAGAGAAATGAGCAACGTCGGGTTTATCGGCCTCGGGCAGATGGGAGGCCCGATGGCGCGCAACGTGATCAAGGCGGGGCACACGGTGGCCGTCTACGACGCATCACCCGAGGCGCTTGACGCGTTCCGCGATACCAACGCCAAGCGTGCGGCGAGCCCCCGAGATGCCGCCGATGGCGCCGGTGCCGTGGTCACCTGCCTTCCGACCTCGGCGGACGTGCATACCGCTGTGATGGGCCCGGATGGCGCTGCCGAAGGCATGACTCCCGGTGCCGTGGTGATCGACACGACGACGGCCAACCCGACGGAATCCATGAAGACAGCGCAAGCGCTCGCTGAGCGCGGCTTCCGCATGGTCGACGCGGCGCTGGCTCGGCCACCCTGGGATGCGGAGGCGGGCACCATGGTCTTTCTCGTCGGCGGTTCGGACGAGGATGTGGCGCTCGCCCAGCCCGTTCTCGAGAGCATGGGCACCGAGCTCATCCGCTGCGGGCCGCAGGGCGCCGGCACCACGGTCAAGGTAATCAACAACTACATGACCGTGATGGGCTCGGTCATCGCCGGTGAGGCCCTGGCGCTGGGCCGGAAGCAGGGCATCGACCGCAACCTCCTGGTGAAGGTGCTGCAGCAGACCGTGGCTGGCAGAGGCGCGCTCAACGTGGTCTATCCGGTACGGGTGCTGGCCGGCGACCTCTCACCACTGTTCGCCTACCGCCTCGCCCACAAGGACCTCGGCCTCTCCCTGGAGCTTGGTCGTGAACTCGGCGTACCGTTGAAGTCGGGCGAAGGCGGCTATGAGACCATGAGCGAAGGTGAGAAATACGGCCGTATGGATCAGGATTTCAGTACCGTCCTCCTCGTCCTCGAGGAGATGATGGGCCTGGAACCGTCGGTGAAGGAGGACGGCTAGAACGAAGGGCACGATCCAGGGAGATTACGGGACCGCCAGCTCGTCGATCACCAGTTTCATGCTCTCCACGAGCCGCGCCATGAAGGCGTAATCCAGCGTGTCGGCCCGGTCGGCGGGTGTGTGATAGTACGGATTTCGGAAATACGCCGTGTCCGTGACCATCAGAGCCGGCAGGCCCTCGTCCCAGAAAGACGTATGATCGCTGAGCCGCGTATCCGGCAGCACCCAGCCGTTGAACCACACGAACAGCGACTCGACTGGCAATGCGGGATAACGGCGCATAGCCTGCAGCACTTTCTTTCCGAAGGCGCGCGAGGCCCGGCTGCCCACGACACCGATGAAATTGCCGGCTTCCGGATATCCAGCCCAGCGTAGCACGAACGGGTACTCCTGCTTTGGCGTGGTCAAGCCGACCATCTCCAGGATGACCGCGCCGCGGACCGTCTCGCCACGCGCCACGAGTTCGCGCACGAACACGCGGCTCCCCTGGTGCCGGGTGGCGAAATTCGGTGGCTCCTCGAGTGTGAAAGCAACGAACTGCACAGGCGCCGCCGGCCGCTGACGGGCGACCCAGCGCGCCAGTTCGAGCATCACTGCGACGCCACTCGCATTATCATCGGCTCCGGGCGTGTCGGGCACCGTGTCGTAGTGGGCACCGATGAGAAGCGGTGCGCCGTCTTCGGATGCACCGGGCGGCTCGGCGATGAGGTTGGCGACGTGGCGCACGTTGTAGGGATATTCCTGTTCTCGGACGGAAAGCCCCGCCGCGCGAAACGTCTCGGCAATATAGTCCTTGGCGCGGTCGAGTCCGTCACCCCGCACGATCGAGCGTTCGCCAATTTCAATGCTCAGTACGTCCAGGTGGGAACGCAAGGCCGCAGCCAGATCGTCATTGGCCCCAGGTTGTCCAGACATGGGTTTCGATTCCGCCACTGCGCCCCCCTGCTCGACCACACAGCTTAGGACGCTGACGGCCACGGCGAACAGCCACCCAAACTTGAGATCGGTCACCGCAATTCCCTGTGAGCTGAGCGTCGAAAATCTGCCGCGCCGTGGTGCCTCTAGGCGTCGGGCGGCACCTCTCCCGTGTACCAGTCCGTGATCTCGTTCCCCGTCAGGAAGATCGTGTCATCACGGTCCAGCAGCAGGTCGAGAACGTCGACGTAATAGGGGAACCGATGGGGCACGGCACACTGGTGCGGATGGGTGGCCAGGGTCAGAACGCGCGGCTGGTCTCCGAGCTCGTCATCGAACGTGCGCAACGTGTCCTTGAATCGCTGCAGCACCTCGGGTGAATTCTGCTTCTCCACCGCATAGAGCATGGCGTCGTTGAGCTCGAAGCCGTAAGGAAGGGAGAGCAGCGGTCCGTGCTTGGTGGTGACCCAGCAGGGCAGGTCGTCGAGAACCCAGTCGAGGATGTAATCGACCCCGGCTGCCTTAAGGTAGTCGGGTGAATCGTAGGTCTCGGCATAGCCCGGCCCCATCCAGCCGCGCGGATGGACGCCCGTGAAGTCGGCAATCTTCTGGATCACCGCATTGATGACACCCTCCTCGTCGTCTTCCTTGTGGAGAATCCGTTGGAACATGCCGTGGCCCTGGAAGTTCCAGCCCGCATCGCGCATGGCCACGGCGAGGGAGGGATACTGATCGATGACGGAGGCATTGAGATTGACGCTTACGGGGACCTTTCGGTCGGCGAACAGTTTCAGGAGGCGCGGCATACCGCAACGCAGGCCGTACTCCATCCAGCTGTAATTGGGGATGTCGGGTTGGGGATCGGCGCCGTGCGGATGGGTCAGTGCCTGGCGCGGCATGGTCTGGTCGAAGGGCCAGTACTCCACGTTGACGACGATCTGCACGATCAGCGGCTTGCCGTCCGGCGGGTTGATCTTGGGCCGTTCGCTCGACATCTGGAACGGAATGCGCGGATTGGTCATCGCTCTCTCCCTGCTGCTTCTAGCCCTATATTACCCTCACGTCGCCCCTTCCCGTACACGGGGGTGAGAGACCTACGTCCATAACTCCCGGCGCCAGCGCGCAACGATCAGCCCTGTCAGCGCCAGGCCGACGATCGAACCGATCGTCATGGCCGGTACGAATCCGAAAAATTCAATGATGAAGCCATAGCCGAGCAGCCCCGTGGGCAGGCCGTACACTGCGAGAATACGCACCCCCATGACGCGGCCGCGGAAGGCTTCCGGCGTCACGCGCAGCAGAATGACAGCAAGAGCGATCATGCCGATGTTCTGGGCGGCCCCGATGATCATCAACAGGATGATGCCTGGGAGCTTGGCGTCCTGCACCCCGAACACGAGGATGCCGAGATACCAGGCGATGATGCTCAACACCATGAACTTGCCGACGCGGACCGGGCCGCCGGTTATGGTCATGACGATCGAACCGACCAACGATCCCGCCGCAAAAGCGGCGACCAGATGGCCGAGACCGATCTCGTCGATGACATAAACCTCCTTGGCAACGTGGGGCAGCAGGCCCATGGTCACGGGAAAGGCAAGAAGGTTGACGAGGAAGGCCAGGATCATCAGCGCAAACACGGTTGGCGATTGCCAGACGAAGACGATGCCTTCCTTCAATTCATGCCAGGCCCCCGAAGGAGCCGATATCTGTTCGGTGTCCCGGCGCACGGGCGCCGAGACCTGCAAGGTCAGCATCAGTCCAACGATGTAGAATACGGTGACGAAGATATAGGCCGGGCCGATACCGAGGGCCGCAAACAGTCCCGCGCCGGCCAGGGCTCCGGCAATTCGCGCCGTGTCCCAGGTCATGCGGTTGAGACCCATGGCCGCGGCCAGAGCGCCCGGTGGCATGGTGTCGCCGATCAGGGCATTGCGCATCGACCAGTCGCTGGGACGGAACAGACCGGCGAAGAATGCGATCACCAACACCCACCAGGCGTTCAGCACACCGGCAAATGCGAGGATCATGAGCGTCGCCGCCAGAACCACATAGGCGCTGCGGGTATAGGCGAGCAGCGCCCTCCGGCCGATGCGGTCGGCGATCACGCCGATCAGCGGCGCGATCAGGGTGCCGACATATTGCAACGAGCCGAACACCGTCAGCCAGAGCACCGAGCCCGTTTCCACCAGCACGTACCAGCCCAGGATCAGGGTCTCCATCTCGAAGGCCCACGAGGTCAGCATGTCGGCGGGCCACTGGAAGCGGTAACTCCGGATTCGGAACGGCGCCAGCGCCGGCGCGCTGTCGAGGCGGCTCAGCACCCGCTGTGACCATAATGGTCCTCCCCCCTGCAAGGGGGGAGGTCAGGAGGGGGGTGCGTAGTGATGTTTGTCAATTCAGCAAGAGTCATAGCGGTTCACCCCCACCCTACCCCCCTGCCAGGGGGAGAGATTTTCCCTGGAGGGAGGCAACACGATCGCGGCGGCTTCAATCCGCGGCATAGAGTGCCATCGACTCCACCTCGAACACCCGATTGAACCTGGCGCGGTAATTCTCCATGGCCACGGTTGCGGCAAGCGCCACGAGCTGGGCCTCGTCGAAATGCGCCCGTGCCCGTTCGTAGGTCTCTTCCGAAACCACCGCCGGCGTCTCCGTTGCTTCCTCTGCGAGTGCAAAAGCCGCGCATTCGCTTTCCGAGAACAGGTCACTGGTGCGCCAATCCTTAACCGCCGCGATCTTCTCCGCCGAACTCCCCGCCGCGCTGCTCCCGGCAGCATTGGCGTCAATTCACAAGGGGCAGGTGACGATTTGTGCGACGCGCAGGCAAACCAGCGAGATCAACTCGTCGGGCAGCACCTCGCTTTCCGCGGGCGCAGCGGCGAGTGCGCGACTCGCAGCGAGCACCGGCGGGCAATAGGCCTGAATTCCTGCCGAGCCCCGCACGCGTCCCCGGTCGTCTGCGAGCATTTTCATCAAGGACCGGGCCGCCTGTGGTGCCTCATCCACGGTGAGCGGTTGTATCCTGTTCATGAAGGTTTTCTCTCCCAACATTGGTGTCCGCGCCCATTCAATGATAACCCGGTCATTGTCATCCCGGAGGGATCGAGGAGATTCGCTTCCGTGACAGGTTCCAAGGTCATCGTACTACTGCTTCTCGGAATGGCTGCCGTCAAGCTTTCTGCGACGATCGGCAGCCGCGCAGTGGACTGGTACGGCGTGTGCCAAACCAACCGGGACAAGTTCAGCGACGACCCCTGTGTTGCACACGCTTTGCTCGGCG
>MDTE01101043.1_pt1 | contig 20112 bp, 21 predicted proteins | sample 811231 | NCBI WGS metagenome assembly MDTE01 (sample SAMN05326651, study PRJNA326480) | marine metagenome | isolation source: seawater | place: Indian Ocean: Red Sea | collected 2010 | reverse complement strand
AAACTTAGATAATCTTGTAAATACTTTTAACTGTGACTTAGTTTATTTTAAAAAATCTCCAGTTTACAGAAAGCTTGCGAGATTGGGTTTTGATGTAGTTGGAGATCATGAGTGGCCAAACCATGTAGGCATTTATTGTTGGCCAATGCAAATGGCATTGAATTTTGATATAAACCTCACTTTTTATGGTGAAGTGGGAGGAAAAATTGGACTTGGTAGATGGGATAGAATGATAGAAGAAAAAAAAGTCACAAGAGAGGACGTCGAACAGTATATAGGAATGAATGGATATAGAATTACTGATATGATTGCTATGGATAAAAGTATTACAATAAATGATGTTATTCCTTATATATATCCTTCCGAAGATCAATTAAAAATTAAAAATATAGAGGCATATAATTTAGGTTATTTTTTTAATTGGGATTTTCAGGAATTAATAAAAATTATCAAAGATTACGGTTGGATTTCATCAAATGAGAGAACAGAAGGTACTTTTGGTAATTGGGAAGATCTTGATTGTGGTTTTATGACTTACCATCAGTATTTTAAGTTCATAAAGTACGGTTATGGAAGAGCTACTGATCATGCTTCATATGAGCTTAGACATGGAAGACTATCTAAAAAAGAGGCAAAAGAATTAATAATTAAATATGATAATGAGTTGCCCAAAAAAAATTTTAGAGAGTTCAAAGAATTTTTAAATATAAGTGAAAAATATTTTTTTGATACTATTGATAGATTTGTTAATACTGAGCTTTTTAAATCTTTAAATGGCAAGCTAATAAGAAAATGGGATGGAAACCTTGAACTTCAAGATCATTGGTATGATAGCTTCGAATAATTATGAAACCCTATGTTGGAGTAATTAATTATTCCGTAAATAATATAAATTCAATTACAAAATTTCTTGATAAATTAGATATCAGTTACAAAATAATTAATAACCCTATTGATCTAGCTAGTGTTGGATATTCTATACTCCCTGGTGTTGGATCATTTAATCAGGGAATGTATAATTTAATTAAAAGTAATTTTAATGAAGCTATATTAAAATATGTAAAATCTGGTAATTTTTTAATGGGCATATGTTTGGGTATGCAACTTTTATTTAACGAAAGTGAAGAATATTCAGGTTTAGATGGTTTAAAACTAATTTCTGGAAAATGCCACAAAATTCCAACTAATAGTATAAGAGTTCCTCATATTGGCTGGAATGAAATTATAGTTAAAGAAAAATCTAAACTATTACCTTTAGACAATGATAAAAACTATCTTGCATATTTTGTCCATTCATATTTTGTTAAACCAAAAAATCAAAGCATAATTACTTCAGAAACAATTCATGGTTTAGAGTTTTGCTCCTCTATTGAGCATGAGAATATTTTTGGATTTCAATTTCATCCTGAAAAGAGTTTTGATATAGGTTTTAAAATATTTAATAATTTTTTAAGTTTAAAATGAAAACCAAATTAAAATTAAGAGTAATACCTCAAATTCAAGTTAATAATTTTCAAGTCGTTAAAAGTAAAAAATTCGATGACTATAGAATTATTGGAAATTTAGAGCAAAATATATCTGTTTATAATTACAGGAAAGTTGATGAAATAGTAATTACTGATATTGGTGCTTCAAAAATAGGTTTTTTTAATCCAAATATACTTAAACTTTTATCAAAGAATTCTTTAATGCCTATAACTTATGGAGGTGGTATAGATTCAATAAATAAAATTCAGGAATGTTTATTATCAGGGTGTGACAAGGTAATTTTAAATACAGTATTATTTAAAAATCCTGATTTTATAAAAGAAGCTGTAAATTATTTTGGTAGTCAGTGTATAGTAGCATCAATTGACTTTAAAAAAGTCGGAAATGAATATTTCATTTATTGCCATCAGTCAAATCAAATTATAAATGACACTAAAAATACCCTTTCTTCAATATCTAAATATAATGTCGGTGAATACTTAATCACTTCTTATGATTTCGATGGAACTATGAAAGGATATGATTTGAATATTTTGAATTACTTAAAAAACATTATCAGTTCTAACGCCCCTGTAATTATAAATGGAGGATGTGGTACTCCAGAGGATATGCTTAAAGCTTTTTCAAAAGGTGCTGATGCATGCTGTGCATCAAGTATATTTAATTTTACGAAATATAGTTATCATGACGTGAAAAAATATTTATTAGAAAATAAACTCGATGTCAGAATATAATAAAAAAATATTCTTTTACGACACGATAAATATTTTGATTTTACCAAACGTATTATTTAATTACCTCTTAAAAAGAAAAATTTTTATTTATAGAAGTATCAATAACCAATTTGGATCAATGATATTAAATTATATTATTAAAATTCTAAAAATTAAGAAATTAAATTTTTTTGATAAAAATCCACATGATTACATTAAATCATTTGATATTAAATTTAATGATGTAAATAAATATTATGAACAGAATGTTTTAATAGAAAAATTTTTTACCTTATTTAAAAATAAATTTATATTGGATGACAATGATAGCTCAAAAAAATTAGAAACTTTAATTAAAAATGAACTATATAAATATAATATTGATCAAGATTATGCTTCGATATTACTTTTAGAGAAAATATCAAAAAATCAGAGAGTTACTTATTATCCGTCAAATTTAACAACATATTTACTATTAGATCAAAGAAGTTTATTTAAAATTTCTAAGTTGTTGATTATAACAAATTTAATTATTTATCTTTTTGGTCATATAAAAAAAATTCGTTTAAAATATACAAAAAAAAATAAATTTAAGTCTGATAAAAAAGAAGATAATAAATGTCAGATAGGTTTTATTCCACATAAGAATTTTAAATATAGTAATGCATTTAAAAAAAATTATCTTTTTGATTCTAGTAAGAATAGCGCTTTTTATAAAGATAATATATTAAATATTTTTTTTGAAAATTTAGATTATAAAACCCATAAATATTTAAAATTAAATAAAATGCAATATATAATTCTAAAAATTACATTTCGAGATTTAATCTTTATTTTTTTGAAAAATATTTCTTTTATTTTTGAAGTATTCTTCACTGGCAAAAAAAGCTATCTTTTATCTTTTTTATTTTTAAAAATATTTTTTCAAATAAAATTTTCAGAAAACTTAGTAAATAAACATATTAAAATAAGTAAAATTTTCTTTCATTATGATGTATTAGTATCCCCTTATTTTTGTTTTGCTCTGCATTTAAAATCTATAAAAACTTTTGCTGTTCAGGAGCGTCCTTTTCAATATTTATATTTTAGGTATTATTTTTTTGATCATTATTTTACAGTAAATAATCAATTTAATAATCTCCTATTGAAAAATGGTTATTACGTTAGTCATTATTCTTCATTTGGTCTACCTAGAGCATATTATGCAGATCATTTATTAAAAAATCGTTTATTTAAAAATAATTTTCATAATTTTAGATCTAATTTTTTATTTATTGGACTACTTTGCTCAGATGATGAATCTATTGGTTCTTTTGGGGAGGATGGTACTTCTATAAAAAGCAATTTAAATTTTCTTAATTTAATTGATGATGTCTCAATTAAATACCCTTCAATTGGTATGCATATTTCATTCAAAGAACATACATTTTTGAATAAAAAAGTATTTCAACCATTATATAATAAATTAAAATTAAGAAAAAATATTTTTTTTTATAACAATGATCAGAAATCAAATATCTATATTCTTTCAAATTATAGTAATCTAATTATTTCAAAGTACTCATCAATTGTTGATGATATGTTATCAATTGGCAAAAAAGTTTTGATAGATGATACTGAAAAATATATATGTAATTTTAATTATTATTTATCTGACGACCCAATATGTATTACTTCAAAAAAAGAAATATTAGAGGCCATAGATAATTATAAAAATATAAGTTTTAGTAAATATGATAATTTTTTTAATAAAAAATACTCTTATGAAGAATATTATAATAATATAAAGGATTATATTATTCATCATTAATTTATGAAAAATAAAATTTTATTTATTGGAGATGGCTCCCAGTTTAGAGTAGCAAAATCTTTAATTGACTTAAATTTATTTGAAATAACTAAATTTAGAATATCTTTAAAAAAAAATATTTATGAAAATAAAAATAAAATTTATTTAAAAAATTTTTTTAAAAAAAATAAAGATTTCAAAATATTTATTTTTATTGCAATTGGATTTAATTATAAAAGAAAAATAATCGCAGACTATTTTGATATTAATTTTAAGGGCAAATTTTCATATAAAACAATCATCTCAAAAAATTCTAATATAGCCTCTGATGTAAAAATTGGAAAAGGATCAATTATCATGCCCGGAGTTACTATTAATACAAATACTAAAATTGGTAAACATTCTATAATTAATACTAATTCTTCTCTGGATCACGATAATAGTTTAGGTAATTTTTCTTCTGTAGGTCCTGGTGTAAACACTGGGGGTAATGTAAAAATTGGTAACTATACCCATATAGGAATAGGATCTTCAATAAAGCATGGAATTTCTCTAAAAAGCAATGTCGTAATTGGAGGGTCTTCGTTTGTAAATAAAAATTGTAATGTAAACAGTTTGTACTACGGTGCCCCAGTTAAGTTTATAAAAAAGAGGAAAATTGAAGATAAATATTTGTGATTACTTTTAGAAATGATTTTTCTTAAATGCATATCCTTTTTTTATATCTATTTTAATTTTTTTATTTAAATAATATAAAAATAATTCTTTAGGTGATAGTTCGCTTGGTGGGCGTAGATAAATAATATCTTTATCTCTTAAGATACTACCTTTTTTTAAATCATATCTAGCATAACAACCCTTCCTCATAGTTTCTTTTTGCTTTATTTCCTCTTTATTTATTTTCCACTCAGAACTCCCATCAGCTTTGATAGAGTTATTAATATCTCTTATATATTTTTTTAATTCTTTTGGATTCATGGAGGCTTTATGATCAGGACCATATGCTCTTCTATTTAAGGTAAAATGTTTTTCAATAAATTTGACACCGTATTTTAATGAACTTATTGCGGCAACACTTCCTAAAGTGTGATCAGAAAAACCATAATTTATTTTATTTTTAAAAAATTTCTTTAATGTTACCAAATTTTTCAAATTAACATTGTCTATTGAAGTAGGGTAACTAGAGGTGCATTTTAAGACAGTCAAACGATTATTTTTTTCCAAAATAAATTTTATAGTTTCTCTAACTTCACTTAACGTGCTCATACCAGTTGATATAATTATTGGAAGATTAGATTTTCTTGCAATGTTCAACATTGGAAAATTTGTTAGTTCACTGCTAGCAAATTTTATAAAATCAACTTTTAAATTTATTAGAAAATTCAGAGAATTTATATCATATGGAGTAGAAATAAACTTTAATTTATTTTTTTTTGTATATTTTTTTAATTTTTTAAAATCTTCAAAACTTAATTCTAGTTCTTTAAGAATACTGTAATGAGATTTATTCTTACCAATATTTTTTTTATGATGAATAGCTGAAGGAGCACTATTTGAAACTAATTCATTTGTTATATATGTTTGAAATTTGACTGCATCAGCCCCGCAATTTTTTGCTTCATCTATTAGTTTATATGCTTCATTTAATTTTCCATTATGATTTACTCCAATTTCAGCTATAAAAAATACTTTATTCATATTTACTGATTAATTAATTTTGATGTTAACTCTATTTGTTTCTTTAACTTATTTATATCAGTGTTTTTAATTTCAAGAGACACATATTTAATTCTTTTCCAATCAAGATAACTCCAAAACCAAGACTTTTCATCTAGTTCGTCTCCATTATCACTTAGCCCATTATTATCACTTAAATGTGCAATGAAAATATCCTCATTATACACTTCGATAAATTTGTATTTACTAAAACTTAAAGTTTCAGATGATACTTTTAAATGTGCTACATCTAGTAAAACTTTTAAATCATATTTATTTATTAATTTTTTAATTAATTTTGAGTCTGATAAATCAGAAAAGATATATCTATTATCTTTAAATTTATAATTTCTATTTTCAACAACGTTATTTTCAATACATATTAGAGTCCTATCAAAATTTTTATTGTTAATTTTCATTAAACTCTGTTCCAATATTTTATAGCTTTTATGATAATCCTGTGACTTAAATTTGCTTTGAATTTTACCAAGGTCTTCTTCTTGAGGATTAAATCTAAGTCCAGCGTGAAAACTAAATATATTTGATCCAAATTTTTTGGCGTACTTTATACCTTTAATAATATTTTTAATTGACATTGCGGCTGATTTTTCACTAGCTAGGTTTATTACAAAGGAGTTTTTAGGTATTGGAAAGTAATTATGAAATCTAAAATTTATTTTTGTGTTTTTTTCAAATATTTTTTCAAGTTTATATTCATCAATATATTGCAATCCCCCACTTATTTCTAGATTATATATACCATTTTCTATTGAAATTTTTATAATTTCTTCAAGAGAATTATTGTTGAAACAAGTTGTTGATAAAAAAATATTATTTGACATATTTCATTTAATTTTTTCTTAAGGTAAAAGATACAAAGATGAATATAATTATTTTAGGAGCAGGGTCTACTGCTATATCAGTAACAGAAATTATTCTATCTTCAAAAATATTTAATATTATGGGCTATGTGGGTACTGACGTTGAAAACAAAAAGTTTAACAACAAAGTAATATATAAAAACATACCATTTCTTGGAGGTAAAGAAACTCTTAAAGATATTCCAAAAAAAAAATCACCTGGTTTTGTTTCAGCTATCGGTAATAGATATTACAGGGAATTAGCATTTTATGAGGCAATAAAAACAGATTTTATTCCCGTAAATATTATTTCTAATAAATCATCTATAGAAAATTCATCAAATATTGAAAGTGGTGTAATCATTTTTCCTCATACGCACATTTCTTTTAATGTAAAAGTATCTGAAAATACTTTAATTGAAACAAATGTTGTCATTGAAAGCAATGTAAGTATTGGAAGTAATTGTAATGTTGAAAGTAGTTCAATTATATCAGGTAATGTTATTATAAAAAAAAATGTTGTTATAGGAAAAAATAGTGTAATTGCCCCAAATGTTGTTATTGGGAAGAATCAATTTATTTTGCCAAATAGTTATATTGAGAAAAATCTACCAGATATTGAAAGGGAAGAAATTTTTGAATAAAAAAAAAAATTTTAATCACTGGTGGAGCTGGGTATGTAGGCTCAAGGCTAATAAATTTTTGTTTACAATCAGGATACAAAGTTAAATGTTTTGACATGTTGATCTATGGCGATGAGTCTGTAAAACGATATAAAAAAAACAAAGACTTTCAACTTTATAAAAATAATTTATGTGACTCATCATCATTAGAGAAAGCAATTAAAGATACAGATTATATTGTTCATCTAGCAGCAATAGTTGGAGATCAACCATGTCAAGTTGCACCAAAATCTGCCTATAAAATAAACTATTTAGCTACAAAGAATTTAATTGAAATAGCAGTAAAGCACAAAGTTAAAAAATTAATATTTTCATCTACCTGCTCTAATTATGGAGTATCAAATGCAAATCAATTTGCATCTGAAGAAAGTAAATTAAATCCAGTATCTTTGTACGCTGAAACTAAAATAGATTGTGAGGAATATATATCTAGTATTGATAGTAATTTGTTAGATTGTATAACCTTAAGATTTGCAACTGCTTATGGTGTTTCTGAGAGAACTAGATTTGATTTAACAATTAATTCATTTACATACGAAGCTATAAAAAATAAGAGTCTTTTCGTATTTGCTGCAAATACTTGGAGACCATATATTCATGTTAATGATATGTGTAACTTTATAATCAAATTTATTCAAAATAATGATACTAAAATGATATCTAATTCCGAAAAAATTTATAATGTTGGATTTGATAATCAAAATTTCACTAAAAAGCATTTACTAGATAAAATAATAAAATATTTACCAGAAACAAAAATTAAATATGTTGATGAAATTATTGACAATAGAAATTATAAAGTAAGCTTTGAAAAGTTAAATAATTTTTTCAATAATGGACCTGAAATTAATGTTGATGATGGAATATGCGAATTAAAAAATTTTATAAATAATAACGAAAATATTGATGAAGTATTTAATAATTCAAACTTAGACTCCCTTAAAATTTTTTTTAAGAATAATGAGCAAAAATTAATAAGATGAGAAATATTCCTTGGGCAAACCCTTTATTTGATAAAAAAGAATTTAATCAGATAAAAAAATCTTTTCAAAAAAAACAATTTACAATGGGTAAAAATGTCATCGAGTTTGAAAAAAACTTTTCAAAAATATGGAATTCACGATATTCAATTGCTGTATCTAACGGTACTGTTGCTTTAGACTTAGCATTGAAATCAATTTCTATAAAAAGTGGAGATGAAGTAATAGTTCCTGCTGTATCATATATATCAACTGCAAGTGCTGTTAGTTATCAAGGTGCTATTCCTGTTTTTGTTGATATATGTCCTAACGTTTTTTCAATGGATCCAAGTAAAATCCAAAAAGCTATTACAAAAAAAACTAAAGCTATAATTTATATTGATTACGGTGGTATACCTGCTGATTTTAAAGCTATTTCAAAAGTTGCAAAAAAAAATAATATACCTCTAATTTTGGATGGCGCACAAACTTTAGGTGCTAAGATCAATAAAAATAGAATTGGTCATAATGGAATTATTTCAACTGTTAGTTTTCATATGGCTAAAATTATTACTACAATTGAAGGTGGTATGATATCAACTAATTCTAAAAAAATAGATAATAAACTAAGAACATTAAGGAATATAGGAGAGCCAAAAAATCAAAAATATAGTCATACTGAACTTGGAACAAATGCTAGAATGAATGAACTTCAAGCAGGTATTGGTATAGAGCAATTGAAAAAACTTAGTTTTTTTACTAAAGAAAGAAATAGGATTGCTAAATTATATTTAGATTTATTCGAAAAATATCAAATTAAACTTGAATTACCGATAATTCCTAAAAATATTAATCCATCTTACTTTTTTTTTCCAATACTAATAAAGAAAAGAAATTATATAGCTTCTAAATTAAAAGAAAAATTCAATATTGATACCCGAATTGCATATCCTACACCTTTATATAATCAACCAATGTATAAAAAAGGTGAATTTATTTATAAAAAAAATAATTGTATAAACGCAGAAAATTTTTGCAAAAAAATTTTAAATCTACCAATATTCCCAAATATGAAAAGAAAAGATATTGAAATAGTAGTTGCTTCTCTTAAAAGATGTCAAGATGGTAAATTTTAGAACAAATTTAAATATAGTTGCAGGGAAAAGGAAAATTTATGAATTAAAATTTTTGATTAAACAACTTGGATTTAAATCTCCACTTTTTATAGTTGATAATAATCTAAAAATTAATAATAAATATCTCTCTAAATTTCTTCTTTCAAATAAATTTTCTCATGTTGAAAAATATGAATATTCATTTGAGCCAAGTTATGAGTATCTAAATATTAAATTAAAAGAATATAAAAAAAAAAAAATTACCAAAGAAAATAGATTTAATTATTGCTGTAGGTGGGGGTTCCACAATCGATTTTGCTAAAGGAATGGCTTTGCTATTTAAAAATTCAAATAGAAATCCTATTTCTTTAAAAGGTTTTCCTGATAGATACAATAAACCTATTCCTATTGTGGCCATACCTTCTACTTGTGGGACAGGTTCTGAAGTTGCTTTTAATGCATCCTTTATTCATGAAAAAACTAAAACTAAATTAGGCATTAATGTAAAAGAAAATTATCCTGTTCTTTCTATTCTTGACCCTTACTTGATAAAAAATTCTCCAAAAAAAGTTATGTACTCTAGTCTTTCTGACACTTTAGTCCACATTATTGAGGGTTACATAAGCACTAAGTCTACAAATATCTCTAAACATTTTTCAAAAATGGCTTTTGATTTATTTCAAGAAAATGTTCTGAATGTTATTAATGGAAAAGCTAATCTTCAAAATCTTTTAAATCTACAATGGGCTTCAAGTTATGCTATGATTGGTATGTCAAATTCATCGCATGGAATTTCAGGAGCATTGTCATATTACTTAGGGACACATTATCGTATAAACCATGGTATTGCAGGTGGGTTTTTTTTGAGAAAAATATGTCAAATCAATCATCAGAAAGGTAATTTCAATTTGGGGTCAATATCCTCAATAAATAAAGGATCAAAAAAAAGTAAAAGTAAAGAAGTACTTAATTTTATTGAAAAGGTCATTAATATATTTTTGAAAGAATATAATTTTGAATATTTTGATAATAATCTTAAAAAGGATGCAAATTTTAAAAAATATATATCAGAAATTAAATCTGTATTCTCATTAAATCCAGTTAAAATATCATTTAAAAATATTTTCGAGAAATTATAAATGCCAGGATTTGAGATTATAGATAACAAAGAAAGAAAAGCTGTAAATGATCTTTTTAACGAAAGTTCTATACTTATGGCTCATGGATTTGAAAATATTAGAAAAAATTATCATGTAAGATCATTTGAAAAAAATTTTTCAAAAAAAATAAAAAGTAATTATGCTTTAGCAGTATCATCTGGTACTGCAGCTATTAAAATAGCTTTGAAGGCTATCAATATTAAACCAGGAGATGAAGTTATAACACAATCATTTAATTTTATTGCAACTGTTGAGGCTATTTTAGACGTAGGCGCTAAACCTGTTATAGTTAATATTGATAAATCTTTAAATATGAACCCCAATTTAATAGAAGACGCAATAACAAAAAAAACGAAAGCAATTTTACCTGTTCATATGCTTGGATATTCATGTCAAATGGATAAAATTTTAAATATTGCTAAAAAAAATAATTTATTTGTTATTGAAGATAACTGTGAAGCTTTAGGTGGTAAGTACAAAAAAAAATTACTTGGGAACATTGGAGATATTGGAACATACAGTTTAGATTTTGGAAAAATAATAACAACTGGAGAGGGAGGACTTATAACAACTAACAAAAAAAAGTTTGATAGGATTTGTAGAGAATATCATGATCATGGACATGAAAATAATCCAAATCATCCAAGAGGCAGAGATACCAAAACAAAACCCGGTTTTAATTTTAGAATGACTGAAATTCAGGGCACAATAGGAAATATTCAACTAAAAAAATTAGGATTTATCATTAAAGAGAATAAAAAAAGATTTCAAGCTTTTGATAAAAACCTTTCAAAAAAATTTATCAGAAGATACTTAGTTAAAAACTCTATTCCTAGTTATGATTGCCATATTATTTTTATTAAAGATAAAGAACTAAGAAATAAAATTATATCAATATATAAAAAAGATGGATTTGGTATAAAAAATCTACCTGATGCTATAGAGTGGCATTGTTCTTATTATTGGGATCACATATTTAATAAAAAAACTCTTAAAAAATTTATTTATACCAATAATTTATTAAAAACTGCAGTTGCTTTGCCAATATCATTAAAAATATCTCATATAAAATATATTAAGTTAGCAGAAAAATTAAATAAGATTTGAGCAATTTAGTATTTATACCAGCTAGGTCAGGATCAAAAGGTATAAAAAATAAAAATTTGTCAATTGTAAATAATAGAAGTCTTATTGATTATACTCTTGAATTTGCATATAAAATAAAAAAAAAATACAAAAATTTTGATATCTTATTATCTACAGACTCAAAAAATATCTTAAGAAAAACAGAAAAATATAAATATAAATATAAATATATTAGGCCTAAATCTTTATCAGGTGATAAAAGTTTAGTTATTGATGCTATTCTTCATGGTGTTAGTTGGTATGAGCAAAATTTTGATAAAATTGAAAATGTTCTCATGTTGCAACCAACAAACCCATTTAGGATTTTGAAAGATTTTGACAGTTTATATAGCGAGTTTCAAAAAAATTTATACAGTTCATATGTAAGTGTAATAAAAATGAAAGAACATCCATCAGAATGTATTTATTATAATAAAAATAAATGGAGTTATATTATAAATCCAAAAAAAAAATCATACGGTAGACAATCTTATGATCCTAACTATTTTTTTATTGATGGTAGTTATTATTTATCTAAGAAAAAATTTTTAGAAAAAAATAAATCATTTCTTGTAAAAAAAAATACAAAATTTTTTCAGCTATCACATAATTTCCCTTTCGATATTGATGATAAAAATGATTTGAATTTAATAAAATCATTTAAATTTTTGAAATAATGACTTTTAATAAAATTATTTCAATTTCCACAGTCCATATTATTAAATCAGAATTAATAAAATTTGATCTAAAAAAATATTTCCCAAGCAGCAATTTTGAAATATGGGATTTAGGTGACTACTTTCATAGAAATAAAATAAAGTATCTTAATTCAAAAGAAGATATTAATATTAATTATTTAAAAAAATTTAAATCCCTAGATAAAATAAAAAAAGAATTTTATAAATTAGATTGTAATTCTTTATTAATTGATCCATTTAATATTTCAAAAATATCTCCCTTTGCTAAGATAATTTTTAAAAAGAATATTAAATTATTATTTTTCCATTTAGGCCCAATTCCAACAAATAAAAGTAATCTCAATTTCATCTATTATTTAAAAAGATTTATTAACTCTCCAAATTATTATCTATGCAAAATTTTTGATTTTAGCTTAAACAATATAACACCAGATTATTTAATGTTAGTAAATAAACATTATATCAAAAGCCTAAATTATAAAATTTCATCAAAAACGAAAATTATATTAGCTCATTCTTTTGATTATAATAGGTATCTAGAACATAAAAAATTAAAAAAAAGAAATTCTCTTTCGCAAAAAAATTATGCTGTTTTCTTAGATGAGGGTGTTACTGGCCACCCTGACTATGAATATTTAAACTTAAAACCATATTGTAACACCAAAATTTATTTTGATGAATTGAATAGATTTTTTTTATTTATAGAAAAAAAATTTAATTTAAGTGTTTATGTAGCTGGTCATCCTAAAATTATGTACTCTAATAAAGAAAATCTCTTTAAAAGAAAATTATATATTAATGATACACTACAATTAATTAAAAATTCAAAAATAGTTTTTTCTCATATGTCAACTTCAATTAACTATGCAGTTATTTTTAAGAAACCAATTTTTTTTTTGGACTCTAATAATTACAATTTAGGATTTAGAAATCAAATTCAATTACATTCCAAATATTTAAAATCAGAATTAATTAATTTATCTACTTATTCATATTACAACTATTTTAGTAAAAGCTTTAAAATTAATAAAATATCATATGATAGATATATGAGAAATTTTATAACATATAATACTAAAGATATTAGATCTTCCTGGCAAATATTATGTGATAATATAAATTCCAAAAAAAAATGATATGAAAGAATTTTTTTTTAAAATCTTAGTCTCTTTTTTTAAATTATTAATTAAAATAATAGATAAAATTTTAAACTTTTTTAATTATAAGTTTTTATATTTTAGAATAATAGATAAATTAAAAGAAGAGTATACTGTTATAAATTTAAATAACAAAGACATAAAATTTTTTACACCCTCATATATATCTCGATGGAGAGCATCTAACATCTATTCTAAAGAACCTGAAACTATTCAATGGATAAAAAATTTTGATACTAAGAATAATAAAATTATTTTTTGGGATATTGGCGCTAATGTTGGTATTTTTAGTATTTATGCTGCTTGCTATCATGAAACAGTACAAATTTATGCACATGAACCTAATTTTAAAAATTTATCTCTTTTATCAAAAAATATTAGCATAAACAATTTTCAAAATAATATTTATATAAATCAAATGCCTTTAGGCGAGAACTCTTTAAAACTTGATACTTTTTTTGAAGGTGACGATACTGAAGGAGGTGCAAATAGCTCTTTTAAAAAGTTAGTAAATCACTCAACTAACAATTACAAAATAATTGGGACAAATATAAATTACCTTTTAAATAAAGAAATATTTGAGTATCCAAACTATATTAAGATTGATATTGATGGTTTAGAGGATTTAGTTCTTAAAAGCGCTGATAAAGCACTAAATTATTCTGAGTTGAAAAGTATTCTAATTGAAACTGATTTATCTAATAAAATTACATATAATAATGTAAATCAAATACTAAATCAGTTCGGCTTTAGACTTCTTTCCAAACACTTGTGTACAAATAAAATTTATAACTTAATTTATGTTAAATAATAAAAAAGTATTATGAATTATTTTTTTTTTCTAGATACAAATGAAAAGGATTTAATACCATCTGTGGAAATATTTAATAGACCCCCAGCAAAAAGATTAAGTTCTGATCAAATAAAATCGAAAAATATAATAGCCTTTTACTCAGATAATAACTTTTGGAATTACCATTTAGTTTCAGAATTAAAGCCATATAGTAGTTTATTAATAAAGAAAACAGATTTACCTAAAGAATTTCTTGATAAATCAGTATTTCTTTTTTTATCTGACTCAAAAAGTTTTGATAGACAAACTTTAAAAAATGAAAACTATATGAATTGCTCACCAGCTTGGAGGGCAAATATTAAAATTTCTTCGTTTTTTAATTCTGTTTCTTATCAAGGAGAGTATCCTCATATAATGACTGAGAAAAAATTATCTTTAGTGAGTTGTTCTCCAATGGTTCAAAATAATGAATTTACAAAAACATTTTTTTATTTAGTAAATCTTAAATCTAAACCTGAACAAGAAAGTTTTTTAGTGAAAATTATGAATATCAATAGAAAAATTATAGATCAGGTTAATTTTAAAACAAATAATATTAATTTTATTGATTTAGAGAAAATATATAAAATGGATAAACAATTAACTTATGTTTTTTCATCTGAAGATGAAGGTGGGATACCAATTTATTTTTCAAAATCTAATGATAATAAATCTTTCTCACTCGAGCACACCCATCCTCCAACTGAATATACTTTTGATGGTAATAGGGTTTTTTTTCAAAAGAAGAAGAAAAGCTTTTGGCATAACTAGATGTTTTTAAAAAATTTATTAAAAAAAAATGTAAAGTTCAATTTAATTAGAAATAGTCTCATTTCAAAACCCTCTGCATATATTTCTCCAAAAATTAAAAAAACATCAATTAGTGATTTTTTCTTCTACAAAGTGGACGATGATTTCAATTCTAAAATAATGCTATTTAACTTATCTTCTCATGTACTTCCAGAAATTGAACAAACGGAAAATGTTAAATTATTTTTTTTTAACCAAAATGGAATTCTTATTCATGATTCACAGATAACATTAAATTATCAAGAAACTAAAGAAATTATTATTTCTGATATTATTAAAAATTCCTTTGGTTCTTTTTTTGCTTTTCATATTTTTAATAACTTTGGAGATCTTTTAGAAAAAAATTCATTTATTACTGAAAGAGGATACATAGCTTATAAATCTAAGAGTTCAATCTGGAGTTTTATGCATGGAAATCATAATGCTGCTTATTTGGACAATAAGTTTAAAATTCACTCTATCATGGGCTCCTCAATAAAGGTTAAAAACCCCTACCTTCCACAGGTCTCTTTCTTAGATCAGGATGAATTTGAAGTTATACTTAATAACCCTAGTAAAAAACTTAATGTCGTAACAATAATTCTTAAAGATGACCGAGAAAACATAATTGAAAAAGAAATAATTGAAATCAAACCTTACGGTACTAATATTTATAACTGTAAAAAAAAAATTAATACATTAGAGTTAAATTCTAAAAATATATTTAACCGCCCAATAATTATTAAACATTACAGAGATAATTTTGATATTTTTCACGGATAAATTATGAAGGTAAATAAATCACTCTTAATTCTTGATTGCACTTTAAGAGATGGTGGCTATTACAACAACTGGTTTTTTAAAAAAGAATTAGTTCAAAACTATCTATCATCATGTGATAAAAGTAAAATAGATATTATTGAATTAGGGTTTAGATTTTTAAATTTAAAAAAGGGTTTAGGGCCTTATGCATTTACTACTGAAAAAACTCTTAATCAATTAATTATACCTAATAGCCTTAAAATCAGTGTAATGATTAACGCAGCAGATTTTTATGGAGATAAAGAGCATACAGAAAAACTTTTAAAAAAAGTTTTTGTTAAAAAAAAAATATCAAAAATTTCTTTAGTAAGAATTGCAATTAATTTTAACTCCTTTGATAAAGGGTTTTATATTACAAAATTTTTAAAAGAATATGGATATGAGGTAGGATTTAATTTAATGCAATCTCATAAAAAAAACGAAGATGAGATTAAAATTACTGTTAAAAAGATTGTTTCATGGGGTACGGTAGATTATCTTTACTATGCTGATTCTATAGGTGTTATGGATCCAGAATATATTTCATTTATTTCAAAAATTTTTATTTCATCTTCAAAAAAAACAAAAATTGGAATTCATGCACATAATAATAAGTCACTGGCATTAATTAATTCTCAAACTGCAATACTTAATAATTTAAATATTATTGATTCTACTATTTTAGGTATGGGTAGGGGGGCAGGTAATACACCTACTGAAGCACTTTTATTACAATTAGAGTCATTAGGATATAAATATAAATCTTCACATTTATTAGATATTTTAGATTATTTTATTGTTCTACAACAAAAGTATCAGTGGGGTCCAAATTATTATTATCATTATGCTGCAATTAATAATATTCACCCTACTTATATTCAAAATTTGTTAGATGATAAAAGATACAATTTAGATCAAAGAAAATCAGCTCTAAACAGCTTAAAATCAAAGAAATCAAATATTTTTTCTGAAGATAGTCTTAAATCAGCTATATATAAAAAAAATGAATTTAAAGATAATTTTAATGCTAATAATTATTTTAGAAACAAAAATATCTGTATATTAGCCTCAGGGCCATCTGGATATAAATTTTCTAGAAAAGTAATTAATTATATAAAAAAGAATAAACCGATAGTGTTGTCATTAAACATTAACCAATACATACCAAAAAAATATATTGATTACTATGTTTCTAGCTACGAATATAGAGTTTTTTTTGATGCACAATCTTTCAATAAAATAAATAAACAGATTATTATGCCTTATAGTTTATTTAAAAAACATCTCACAAATAAGTTAAATAAAGATAAGATTATTGATTATGGTTTAAAAGTGAAAAATAACTCTTTTAATGCTTTTAATACATATTGTGAATTAGATAGCCCTTTGGCCATAGCATATGCTCTAGCTTTTTGTTCTATTGCTTTTGCTAAGTCAATTAATTTAGCTTTTGTTGATGGTTATATTGACGATGATTTAAAAAACTCAGAAATTTCACATTACATAAAAAAATTCAAATCAAAAAATCAAAAAATTAGATTAAAGTTTATTACACCTTCAATTATAGAAAATTGAAAAAAAAATTTATAGTAATTATTCCGGCAAGACTTAAATCAACTAGACTACCAAACAAACCTCTTAAATTAATTAATAAAAAACCTTTAATTTATTGGACTTGGAAAAATTGTACTAAAGTAATACAAAAAGAATTAATTTACGTTGCAACAGACAGTTCTAAAATTCATAATATTTGTAGAAAATACAATATTCAATCAATAAACACAAAATCAAATCACTTAACAGGAACTGACAGAATAGCCGAAGCTTCGCTAAAAATTAGTTCTGATATGATAATAAATCTTCAAGGAGATGAGCCGTTAATAAAGCCATCTGATATTAAAAAATTTATTAACTTTGCTGTAAAAAATAAAAAAGTAGTTACTAATGCTTATGCTTTGATAAATAATAAAACAAAAGTTAATGACACTAATATCCCAAAATTAGTTGTTTCTAAGAATAATTTTCTACTTTACATGTCAAGATCTCCAATACCAGGCTCAAAAAATAAAAATTATAAAATAAAATCTCTTAAACAAGTATGTATGTATGGTTTTCCCAAAAAAATTCTAAAAAAAATATATGGCGTAAATAAAAAGAAAACTAGATTGGAAAATATTGAAGATATAGAATTATTGAGAGTAATTGAAAATGGATTTAAAGTCAAAATGCTTAAAGTGAATGACAACAAAATTGCAATTGACACACCATCTGATTTAGTTGCTTTAAAAAAAATTATTAAGTGAAATTAAAAAAAATTTTATTAGAATATGAAAATATTATTTTTGATTGTGATGGAGTAATTTTAGACTCTAATAAAATTAAAACTGATACATTCATTAAATTATTTGAAAATTACCCAAAAAATAAAATAGATCATTTAGTAAAATATCACAAAAAATATGGAGGTGTGTCGAGATACAAAAAAATATCATATTTTTTTAATAGTTTGTTAAATAGAGATATAAGTGAGAAAGATCTGAAGTTATTAGCAAAAGAGTATAGTAAAATAAGTTTAAACGAATTAAAAAAGTCAAATTTTATCCCGGGTTTATTAAATTTATTAATTTATTTAAAAAATAATAATAAAAAATTGTTTGTCGTATCTGGTTCAGATGAAAAAGATTTAATTAAAATTTTGAAATATAAAAAAATAAATAAATATTTTGAAAAGATTAAAGGATCACCAAAAAATAAAAATGATAATTTAATCGATCTACTGCAAGAGCCTAAAGATAGAAAAAATTCTGTATATATAGGTGACTCAAAATATGATTTTATAACGAGTCGAAAATTAGGTCTAAAATTTATATTTATATCTGGATATTCTGAGTGGAAAGTAACTAAAAAATATTTAATTAAAAATAAAATTTTTTACTCAAAAAATTTCATTCACCATTAGTAAGATCAATTATTTGATTACTAACTATATTTGTTTCTGTAACAATTAAATCATAAATAGCTTGTGAAATTTCTTTTACATTCATTATTCTTTTTGCAGGCGTTAATTTGATCCTTTTTTCTAAGTTTTTAAATTTGATTTTTTTATGAATTTTTGTATCTACAAGTCCAATAGATAAAGTATTAATAGAAATATTATCTCTGATCAATTCTCTAAGATATGATGGGTGGTATTCGTTTAAAAATTTTGATATTGAGTAATATAAACTATTTTTACCACCACCAAATTTAGTACCTACACTAGTTGATAAATAAATTTTTCCAAATTTCTTTTTTTTCATATATGGAATTAATTTATTAATTATTACTAAATTCTTTATGTAATTTATTTTTATATGTTTAATTAGTTCATTTTCATCAATTTCCTTATTATTTGAACTTTTTAAATATCCTTGTAATGATATAAAGCAATCTATCTTATTAAAATCATATTTATTTAAAGAATTATTTTCAAAATCTATTTTGTGAATTTTTAATTTTTTATACTTAGTTTGCAGTAACCCTAATTTTTTATCATTATTATTGTATAAACCAATGACTTCATAATTATTTTTTAAAAGTTTAGTTACTAGTTCTATTCCAATATTTGAACTTGCGCCTGAAATAAGGAATTTTCTTAAATTTTTTCCCATGACTCTGCATATTCTTTACCAATGTAGGTTCCTTTAACATCACAGACGTCACAAGGTTTAATTTTACGATTACCTGAATTAAGTTTTTTTCTAATCATCAGTGCCTTTTTTGAATACCAAATCTCTGAAAAAGATTTTTCATTTAAATTTCCAAGTATCAATTTTTTGCCCCAGTCGTGAGGACACATAAGTACATCCCCTTGGTAATCTAAAAAAAAAGTATAAGAGGGATAATAGCAAGGGGAGTTTAAAGGCTCATTCAAACTTTTTATAGAAAAATCTGCGTTATTCATCATTCCCGCTCTGTTACTAAGAGTTATTCCAAAATCTTTTTCCTCAGAGTAGTATCTGTGTCTGATAACATATTGATTCTCATTAAGGCCTGAGTTAATACATAATTTTTCAAATTTATCAGCATCTTCTTTAGAGTCATAAACACTTATTAAAAGTACATCTAAGCCATTTTCAAATAATTTTATAAGTCTTTTTTTATTTAATACATCGCCATTGGTATTTATTTCTATTTTCGATTTTGGCAAATAGTTTTTCAGTAATTTAATTTTTTCATAAAGCTTTT
>MDTE01097552.1_pt1 | contig 20112 bp, 12 predicted proteins | sample 811231 | NCBI WGS metagenome assembly MDTE01 (sample SAMN05326651, study PRJNA326480) | marine metagenome | isolation source: seawater | place: Indian Ocean: Red Sea | collected 2010 | reverse complement strand
GCCGTTGCGGGTCTGCTGCGATCCACGACAACATTCAAAGTACATCCGCAGCCGTTCGGTCTCGCCGGCCATCGGGACCACTTCCGAGGAAACCACTCGAAAATCGCCGGCCCCGCCCTGTTGGGCCCCCATCCTCACTCCCGGCTCCGGAGCCCAGGTGACGCCGTCGGTGGACACCGCACTGAGAATCCGTGTCGTGGCGTTGTCGTAATCGTTGGCTCCCGCCGGAAATCCCTCGCGGGGAAGAATCTGTGAATAAAAGACCCGATACAGTCCGTCGGGAAATTTCACGACCCGCGGACTCACCGTGCCACACAAGCCGGTTCGAATCGCATCTGTCGCCCAGGTGGCTTCCGGACAAGGCGCCGTGTCTGAATCGGGAGCCGCATCAAGCGCCACCTCCACGTGGCTGGACCACCGGCAACCCGGATCACATGACACTTCGTGGACACGAGGAGAAGCAGCCTGGACCTCGGAGAGGTTGATCATGATCGGAATCGTCCGGGGAAACACAAGGAAAGGGGCAGGCAACTGGCATCCACCGCACGGCCGTGACCCGGAACAGCTTCCCAGAATTCCAATCCGGGGTTGCCGACGCAAAGCCCGCCAAGTCTTGAAATGCCGTCACACCCGCTGACCACGCGGCCGCTACTTGACCCTGACCAACTTCATCAGCCGCCCCGAAACGTTCCAGTCCTGAACATAGAGGTTGCCGTCCTTGTCCCAGTAGGAGCCGTGAGTGCCACTGAAGACACCCTCGATCCAGTTCTCCTGGCGGACTCCAAAGTTGACCCTCGTCTTGGGATTCACGTTGTGGCCCAGGACCGAGATGATCGTGTTGCTCTTGTCCAGGATGACCAGGCGACCGTGCAGATCGGGCACCGAAACATAATCGCCTTGGACAGCCACCGAGGTGGGCATCCCCAGGCCAGTCACCACCACGTCGATGAACTTCCCGTCGAGACTGTAGTGCAGCAAGCGTCCTTTCGGCTGGTGATTGCGGTCACAAACCAACAGCCGTGGCGGATCGTAGCGGGTATCCAGCGTCATGCCGTGGGCGGTGTTGAACTGCTTCAGGCCATTGCCCTTGGATCCGAAGTGCATCAGGTACTTGCCCGTCTTGTCGAACTTGAAGATGTAGTTGCTGGCGTAGCCGTCCGAGAGCACGATATCTCCGTTGGGGGCCACGGTGATCGCGGTCGGGCTGAATCGCTTCAATTTCAATCCCGATTCCTGGGGAAACGGCAGCTTCAGGACAATGTCGCCGGTCACCGAGTGGAACTTGATCCCCTCGGCATTGGCATTTCTCGCCCCGTAGATGAACTCGTCATCCCCCTCCTGGCGAATCTCCACGTCGTGGATATTCGAGTACTTCGGCCCCAGGAACCTGCGTACGATCTTTCCCTCGGGAGAGAAGACGAAAACACCCATGTTGGCACTGGTGTAGATGTTGCCGGCCTTGTCGATCACCACGCCGCCATGCGTCGGGCCAATCAACGACTTGCCGTCCTCGCCCAGTCCCCAACCTGGCACGGTGTCAAATGTCATCAGCCCACTGCCCATCCGGACCGGCTCAACCTTGTCTGCGGCGAACACCGGCAGTGCCAAGCCCAACAAAACCGAAACCATGATGTGAAGCGAACGGCGTGACATGATTGGAACTCCTGGAATAAGTCTCTGCAGTCGGGGGCACCGTTGATCGGGGAAGCCTCTGCAAGAAAGCCTATCGGCCCCGACAAGACGGTCCAAGCTACACGCCGGGGCAGGGGGGAGCAAGCAGCGAGGCCCACCCCCCGATTCGTCGTCACAGAGAAACTGCCCGGCAAGCCCTCAGGGCATCAACTGGGTGATGGGAACCTGGTTCTCCACCAGCGCGGCCAATTCTCTCGGGACACTGCTGTTGACCCGGAATTGTCCCACGTCGATCAGGCTCTGCGTGACGGTCGCCCGGAATTGAGAAAGCGAGACCGGAAACGACTGGGGTTCTCCCCCGTTGCGAGCCGCCTTCCCCACGACCTCGCCCATTCTCAAGTCGCCCCCGGCAAAGGCCAGCGTGCTCAATCGCGCCCAGTGATCCCGGCCCCCATTCTTGTTCACTCGAGGAGTCCGGCCAAAGTCACCCGAGAGGATCAGCAGTATCTTCCGAGAAAGTCCGCGATCCGCCACGTCCTCCAGGAACGTCGAAACGGCCTGGTCGGCGGTCCGGCCCAGCATTTCCATGCCGGTCACCATCCCGGGATTGTTCTTGTCGGCGTGCATGTCCCATCCGGGACTGTGGACCGTGACAAACCGACAACCGGCCTCGCACAGCCGCCTCGCCATCAGCATCTGCTTGCCCAACGGTGACGGCTTGAACTTCTTGAACCCCACCGGGATATGGCTCGTGTCGTACCGCCGGACCAGGGCAGGATTCTCCAGGGAAATGTCCAGGGCCGTCGAGGCACTGCCAAGCAGCAGATCGACGGCCTGGTCGTTGAACTTCGATGACCCGCCCACCGACGCGATCTGATCGTGGCGACGTTTCCAGGAATCCAGCGACGAGAGCAGCCGACGACGATCAGCAAATCGATCCTGCGGCAGATTCAACGTCATGTTGTCGACGATTGCACTCTTGCTGCCCGGCTCGAAAGGCGAATAGGGCGAGCCGAGTGCCCCGGCCCAGGATCCACGCCGGACCCGCGTCAACTCCTGTCGATATTGCGGATCGATCTCTGGCGTGGTGAGCAGGCTGTAGACCGGCAGGCCGGTCCGTGGACTGTTGGTGCCGGCCAACCGGGCGTAGAGCGACCCCATGCTGAAACCGGTTTTGCGCTGACCGGTCGGATCCATTCCACCAGTCAGGACTTCGACGTGCGCCTTCACATGATCGGTGTTGCGATGATGAAACGACCGCACAACCGACATTTCCTGAGCGTGCCGGGCCAGTCGCGGAAAGGTACCGCCAAATGAGACTCCCGGAATGGTCGTCGCCACCTCGCCAGTCTGGCTGCGAATTTCCGGTGCGGCGTCCATCATCGGGTCGAACGTCTCGATGTGGCTGGCTCCCCCCGAGAAATAGAGGAACACGACCGAGAGATCCTTCACAAACGGTGTCTCAACCGCCTGGGCCGCTTCGAGAGTCAGCACGTCACTCAACGACAATCCGCCGACCGTGCAGGTGCCGACCTGCAAAAACGAACGCCGCGACATGCGACGCCGGTCATTCACTTTCCCGCCCGAAAAAACGGTCAGCATCAGCCCTGGCTCCATCGAAACACAATCTCGACGATCCCGCGGAGAATTGTACTCCGATTCCGCCCGTTTCACGAATCTCATTACGGGTGGGGACCAGAGAATCCGCGGGACAACGCTCGGATTTCGCCCCGGTTGTGTTATCGGTCATGGCCCCACAACACCGTTGACGGAAACTTCCGAGTAGATCCGCTCACCGGTTCTGGCTTATTATATGATTCTGTTCCCAAGATGTCGGTGACCGACAAGAAAGGGTTTTCCCGGAATGCAACGGCCCTTGCCAACACCAACGCACCCCCTGGTTTCACGGCGAACCGCCGTTCAGGCCGGAACCCTTGGCTTGCTGGGCTTGGGAATCAACCAGGTCGAGAGCCTGCGAGCCGCTCCGGCGGCCACAGGATCCCCGGGCACATTCCGGCGTTGCATCTACATCTTTCTCTCGGGTGGACTCGCCCAACAGGACAGCTTCGACCTGAAACCCAATGCTCCGGTTTCCATCCGTGGCGAATTCCGCCCGGTGGCCACCAGGACACCGGGTGTCGACATCTGCGAACACCTGCCGGGCCTGGCGCAACGCAGTCACCTGTGGTCCACCTGCCGTTCGATGACCCACTCGACAAACGGACACACGCTCGGCCACTACTTCATGCTCACCGGTCGCTCGGTCAAGAACCTCGGATTCCGGGGCGACCGTCAACCACGGCCCGGCGACTATCCGTCGATCCTCTCGACAGCCGGATACGCGATCAAGAACCTTCCGGGGATGACCCGAGAAAACGATCAGTTGCCACCGGCCGCTGTGGTCCCCGAGACCCTGATTCACTGGTCGGGTGGCACGATCCCCGGCCAATTCGGTGGACAGATGGGGTACCGGCACGACCCGTGGTTCATCGAGGCCTCGCCCTATCACAACATTCAGCGAGGAGCTTACCCCGAGTACAACTTCCCCAATCTCGGCCTGCCATTTCGTGAAGAGGATCGGGTGTTTCGGGCTCCCAACCTGACACTGCCTCACAGCCTGACCTCGGCGAGATTCACTCGCCGGCTCGACGTGCTCCGCAACATCGAGCGGCAACAGCGACATCTCGACGAGGCCGCTTCCGCCCGAAGTTTCGGACGACTTCGCGAGGGAGCCATCTCGCTGCTCAACGACCCCAAGGTCCAACACGCCTTTGACGTCACCAACGAAAAAGACACCGAACAAATCCGTTACGGTCGCAACAGTTACGGTTGGTCACTGTTGATGGCTCGTCGCCTGATCGAAGCGGGTGTCCCCCTGGTCCAGGTCAATCTGGGGAACAACGAAACCTGGGACACTCACGGAGACGCATTCCCCCGGTTCAAGGAAAAACTGTTCCCCCCGACCGATCGTGGACTGTCGGCCTTGCTCGATGACCTGCATGATCGGGGACTCCTCGAATCCACCCTGATCGTGATGGCGGGAGAATTCGGTCGGACTCCCAAGCTGGAATCCAACCGTCACTACAAGCTCCCGGGTCGCGACCACTGGGGCGCCGTGCAAACGGTCTTTTTCGCCGGCGGGGGAACCCGGGGCGGCACGGTGGTGGGATCGTCGGACAAGATCGCCGGCTACCCGGCCGCCAATCCACAAAAGCCAGAGAACCTCGCCGCGACCATCTACCACTCGCTGGGCATCCCACACGATGCCGCTTGGCAAGACGACCTCAACCGCCCCCACCACATTTACCACGGCGAGCCCATCGCTGAGTTGTTCTGACCGCTCGTGTCGGCCCCGCCCCCACCGACACCCAAATCCGGCCCGGGACTGGCGCCGCCACCGACCACAGGCGAGTCCCTCGTTCTTGCCAACAAGTGGACCGGACATGAATAGCGAGTCCCTGGCACGTCCCCGGCTGAAACGGACCATCGGCGGACTGGGATTCCTGTCGTTGGCGTTCGGGTCGATGATCGGAGTCGGCTGGATCACCGCCCTGGGCGACTGGTTCCAACACGCCGGCCCCGGTGGGACGATCCTGGCCTTCGCCGGTGGTGGACTGCTGATGGTCCTGATCGGCTCCTGCTACGCGGAATTGACCCCGATGCTGCCGGTCACCGGGGGCGAGGTGGCCTACGCCTACCGTGCCTTTGGGACCGACAAGGCCTTCCTGGTCGGCTGGTCCCTGGCATTCGGTTACCTGGCGGTTTCCGCCTTCGAAGCTGTCTCGATCGGCATGGTGCTGGCCTACCTGTTTCCTCAACTGGACGTCTTCCCGCTGTATGTCATCGGTGGCTGGACCGTGTACGCCCCACATCTGCTGTTGGCGTTCCTGTTCACCGCGATGATCACGACAGTCAACCTGCTGGGAGTCGGGGTTGCCATGAGACTCCAGGTCATCCTGACCGGACTCCTGGTCGCCTGCACACTGCTATTTGTTGTCACCGGGATCGGGCAGGGCAGTCCCCACCACCTGGAACCCCACTTTGCCGGCGGGTCATTCACTGAAACCTGGAAAGGAATCCTGGTTGTCTTCGTGATGGCGCCGTTCATGTTCGTCGGTTTCGACACGATTCCCCAGGCGGCCGAAGAACGGGCCCCGGGGCAACCGGCTAGGCGACTGGGCCTCTACATCATCTTGGCAATCATCGGTTCGACCGCCTTCTATATCCTGGTCATCCTGGCTGCCGGAATGGCGACTCCCTGGCAGGCCCTGGTCCAGGAAAAACTCCCCACGGCCACGGCCTTCCGGTCTGCCTTCGAATCACCCGCCATGGCCAACCTGGTGCTGTCGGCCGGCGTGATCGGATTGTTGACGAGTTGGAACGGGTTCTTCCTGGCCGGGACCCGCGTGCTGTTTTCACTCGGCCGGGCACGAATCATTGACCCGCGGTTTGGCGAGGTTCACGCTGACTACGGGACGCCAGTCCGAGCCACGCTGTTCAGTGGAGTGGTGACAGCCGCAGCGGCCTGCCTGGGACGCGGCGCGATGTTGGCCTTCGTCAACGTCGGTTCCTTCTGCATCTCGGTGGCTTTCGTCGGCGTGGCACTGTCCTTGTTGCGACTGCGAGTGAGCGAGCCGGAACTGGAACGCCCCTACCGCCTCCCTGCCGGAAAACTGGTGGCCGGCTGCGCCGCGGTGGGATCCCTGATGGTCGTTTTGGCCATGGCGATCCCCAACAGTCCGGCGGTTCTCAAACCCATCGAATGGGCCATACTGGCCGTCTTGTGCCTGTGCGGAATCGCCTTCTGGTTCATCGGAAGCAACCAACGCAACACGATCACCGAGGACGACCGGGCGCGGCTGATTCTTGACGATCCGTCAGAAACGCAACAAGTCAATACGACACCAAACCGGTAAACAGAACAGGGCGACAACGGAATGGACTTTCAAGAACTGAAAACGCGACTGTTGCCACTGGACACAGCCTGTGTCTGCGACGCCAACAAGGCCCTGCGTGCGGCCGACTCGACGATCAACGCATTGCGAGTGGCAGATCCGACCATTCGCCCGATTCGCACGGGCCTGAAATTGTTCGGCCGAGCCCACACGGTACGTTGCCACAACGACTTCCTGGCAGTCATTCGCGGACTTCGCGACGCCGTTGCCGATGAGGTACTCGTGGTCGATTCCCAGGGAAGCGACCGGGCGGTCTCCGGAAGCCTGTTTCCGACCGAGGCCATCCGCAAAGGATTGGCCGGCATCGTGGTCGACGGCCCCTGTCGCGACACGCGGACCATCCGGCAACTCGACTTCCCCTACTACGCCCGTTCACACACGCCCTATGCCGGAACCACAGCGAAACTTGGCCAAACGCAAATCCCAATCACATGCGGCGGGGTGACAGTCAATCCCGGAGACATCCTCTTTGGTGACGACGACGGACTTGTCATCGCGACCTCCGAGGAACTCGCTGACGCATTGCCAATTGCCGAGACGATCCAACACACCGAAAGCGTCATGATCGGAAAAATGAACGACGGGACCAGCTTCCTGGACATGTTGAATTTCGAGGCTCATTGTGCAGCTCTCGAAGCGGGTGAACCCAGCAACCTCCAATTCACCGTCTAGATGGTGCCATGGCCGGCATCGCTGCACACAACTGTTGGAAGCTGGCAAACCAAGTGCCCGGAGCCAGCGATCAACCCGGTGGCTCCGGCGATGGCATCAATCTCGAAAGGAATTCCCGGTTGAATTCGCCGAGAGCTGCTACGGCGTCCTCCAGGGGACGCTCGGGCGGCCGATCAACCAACTGGTAATTCCCGAACCGATCCTCACCCCGGGCCAACACGGCCAGCGGGCGTGTATTTCCCTCCTGGCGAACGTCGGGAGTGATGTACCGCACGGTGAACCCGACTCTCCAGCCATCGGTCGTGTTCGAATCCGACCCGTGCACCAGGTTGACATGGTGCAGAGACATCTCGCCGGGTTCCAGCACGAGATCAACCACCTCGGCCTCGTCGACTTCCACCTGGATCTCCTGCCCCCGAGACAAGAGATTGTCCGAGGCAAACGTGTCGAGATGAGGCTGAATGGCCAGTTCCTGGGTCCCCGGCACAACCCGCATACAGCCATTCGCCGGATTGCTGACGGTCAGTGCGATCCACGCGGTCGTCACCCGCGTCGAATCCAATCCCCAGTAAGTCCCATCCTGGTGCCAGGTGACCCGGGATGAATCGCCCGGTGGTTTGGCGAATAGCGTTGTCGCCCAGCCAATGATGTCCGGACCGAGAACCCCCTCAACCGCGTCCAGGACACGAGGATTGGTGACCAGGTCGAACGCCCAGGGAAAAAACAGGTGCGACTGCGACGAATCGACCGACCGGGCCTCCGGCCCCTGGGCTCCCAGGAATGCCAGCGCCTGTTCACAGGCGAACGACGTTTCCGTCTCGGTCAGCACGGCCAACGGACACAAGACTCCATCATCGCGGTAGGACTGCTGTTGCCCTGAATCGAGACAACCACCCATCAACTGGTCTCCCTGTTCTCTATCACCACGGCCCCGGATGATCCCGTCTCGGCCAATTCTCAGTATGTCAGCCCCCCCCCCGGCACACGATCAGACAGCCGCCTGTCCAACCCGTCAAGCGTTACCCGAAAACTCACGACCACAACCTGGCCGTCCGCTTCCAGACTGGCAAACACGTCCTCACCGGCCACGGCTCAGTCGGAGATCTCGACCACCACCTCGTTGCTAACAAGCGACACGGGGGTGCTCTCCTGGACGCGGACCATCGCGGCCGGATCATGCCCTTCAATGGATGGGAGTCCCGACCATTTCATCCTGGGAAGATTGCTGTAATAGAAGACAACCCGGTACGTCCCGGCAGGAGGCAATTGCGAGAAACCGATCCACTGCTTGAGATCCTTACCATCGCCGGGCCTCAAAACGAAGATCTCATGTGGCTCCAGCGTGTTGATATTGCCGCAGCGTCCAAGGACACCGTTTGCCGGATGGGTGGGATGGGATTTCCTGGAACCCACCGGAAGGAATGACCAGCCGACAACTGGGGTTCGCCAACCTGCATCGCTACCGTCCCCTGGCATCACCAACGTCACCGGTCCTTTCCCCTTGTTGAAAAGACGGAACGTAATCTGTTCGGGTTTCGTGCGATTGATTTCGGCAGGCAAGTCGAGCAAGAGATCGATCTCGATTCCCACACGGGGCGGTGCCCAACACTTCTGCGGGGTCGGCGGCCCAGCCCCGATGGTGTCTGCATCCGGCGGCTCATTCCCCTCAGCGCCTGTGGTCCAACCAGCTAAAGCGACCACAAACACGCCAGCCGTCACAGCAACCAGAATTCGAACAATCATCTTGTGACTCCTTGCCAGACTCATTCGACAACGCCCCACCGTGTCGCATGTGTATTGGACGTCGCGTCGCCCGCATCAGTTCCAAGGCACTTGAAAAACCTTGCCCATCAACTGTTGGACAACCCGGCCCGCGCCAGCCGGCCATCCCTCATTGATGGGAAACGGGATTGCCGGGCTCTGCATCCGGGCACCCAAAAAACCTGGCAAACCAATTGGACAACGCCACTGCAACGACCGCTCCGTTTAACGACTGGAAATGGTTGACCAGCTATGATGGTCCAGACGAAACGTCCCCGCTCCGGCTCAGCCGACAGCAGACAACGAACTCCCCGAGGTGCCGCATGAAGAAATGGCTCGCCCTGATCTCGGTTCTTATCCCGTTGGGGCTGGCATCAGTCAGCGGCCCGGCAGCCCCATCCGGCCCGCAGTTTGCCACCGGTTACGTGTTCCAGGATTCCAACGGAAACCAAAAACTGGACGCCGGCGAAAAAACGTTGGCCAGGGTTCGGGTATCCAACGGCCGCGAGATCGTCACAACCGACAAGCACGGTCAATATCGCCTGCCGGTCACCGATGACACCACCCTGTTCGTGATCAAGCCGCGAGGCTGGCGGACTCCGATCGATGACCACATGCTGCCTCGCTTCTACTACATCCACAAACCCGACGGGTCACCCGCGTCCAAGTATCCCGGCGTCAAGCCAACCGGACCGCTTCCCGATTCCGTCGACTTCCCGTTGTACCCGCAACGCGAGCCGGACACGTTCAAGGCCCTGTTGTTTGGTGACCCCCAACCCCGGGACCAGAAAGAAATTGACTACGTGACCCACGACGTGGTCGAGGAGCTGATCGGCACCGACGCGTCGCTGGGGGTCACGCTGGGCGACATCATGTTCGACGACCTCTCGTTGTTCGAATCCCAGGCGAAGGCGATCGCGCTGCTGGGGATCCCCTGGTACAACGTGATCGGCAACCACGACATCAACACCGACGCCCGGAGCCGCCGACACGTCAACGAGACATTCGAGAACACCTTCGGTCCGTCGTATTACTCGTTCGACTACGGCACGGTGCACTTCATGGTGCTCGATGACATCGACTGGCTGAAGTCCCCAGAATCCGGAAACTGGTCCTATCGCGGCGGACTCGGCAAGCGGCAAATGGATTTCATCCGCAACGACCTGGCCATGATCCCCAAGAACCAGCTGGTCGTTCTCCTGATGCACATCCCGCTGGTCGACGTACACGACCGGACCGAACTGTATCGGCTGATCGAGCAACGTCCGTTCTGCATGTCCATTTCTGGACACACGCACCACCACGAGCATCGGTTCATCACTCGTGAAGACGGCTGGCGAGGTCCCGAGCCACATCACCACGTGATCAATGTCACCGTGAGTGGCAGCTGGTGGTCGGGGGCACCCGATGAACGAGGCATTCCCCACACGACCATGGCCGACGGCGCACCCAACGGGTACTCGGTCATCACGTTCGACGGACACAAATACACGCTGGACTTCAAAGCGGCCGGCAAGCCGGACAGTTACCAGATGAACATCCAGTCGCCGGAAGCCGTCACGGCGGACAAGGCCGGACAGACCGACATTTTCGTGAATGTCTTCAACGGCTCAGAACGATCGACGGTCGAAATGCGCCTCGGGACGGTGGGCAAATGGATCACGATGGATCGCAAGGTGATCAATGATCCCGGCTACGCAAAACTTCGCGAGTCAGAAGAATCCATCAAGGCCAAGCCGTGGCGTGCCCTGCCGAATCCCAAGAAATGCCCACATCTTTGGCATGCCAAATTGCCGAACAAACCATCGGTCGGTGTTCACACATTGCACGTGCGGACGACCGACATGCACGGTCGCACCCACACGGGAAACCGAGTCATCCGCATCAAATAATCGGCCCCGCCCCAATCGGCGTCCAGGAAGCCGGATCCACAAGAGAACCCGCCGGCTTCATCGGGCCAAAACCGCACAGCCCCAACCGAATTCCACGAATGAAACAGATTCGGAATTTCTGCATCATTGCCCATGTCGACCATGGCAAGTCGACACTGGCTGACCGCCTGATCCAGGCGTGTGATGCCGTCACGCAACGTGAGTTCCGTGACCAGATGCTCGATGCCATGGACATCGAGCGAGAACGTGGCATCACGATCAAGAGCAATTCCATCACGCTCTCTTACCACGCCCCCGACGGACAGGATTACCTGCTGAATCTCATCGATACGCCCGGCCACGTGGATTTTTCGCACGAGGTCCGACGCTCCTTGATGGCCTGCGACGGTGCGCTGATCGTTGTCGATGCCTCCCAGGGAGTCGAGGCCCAGACCGTCGCCAACCTGTACCTGGCAATGGAAACCAACCTGGAACTGCTGGCGGTGATCAACAAGATTGATCTGCCCGCGGCCGACGTGGACCGTGTCCGCGAGGAGATCGACGAGGATCTCGGGCTGGACCCGTTCGATGCGGTCCCGGTGTCCGCAAAGACCGGTGAGGGAATCGAGGACGTGCTCTCCGGAATCGTCGAGCATCTGCCGCCCCCCGAGGGGGACCCGGACGCCCCATTGAAAGGGCTGGTTTTTGACGCCCATTTTGACCCCTACCGTGGTGTGATTCTCCAGTGCCGGATCATGGAGGGTACGCTGAAAACCCGCGACACGATTCACTTCATGCATGCGGATCGTGGCTACACGGTTGAGGAAATTGGCTACAACCAACTGAAGCTCACCCCCAAGCAGCAACTCAGCGCCGGGGAAGTCGGCTACATCGTCGCCGGGGTCAAAAGCGTCCGCGACATCGAGATCGGCGACACCATCACTCTCGCCGACCGGCCGGCCGAGACCCCCATCCCGGGCTACCAGGAAGCCAAGCAGGTCGTGTTCTCGTCGATCTACCCGATGAACTCCGACGAGTACAAGGACCTCACAAAGGCCCTGGACAAGCTGGCGATAAATGACGCGGCGCTCACGTACGAAAAAGACAGTTCCGCCGCACTCGGGTTCGGGTTCCGTTGTGGTTTCCTGGGCCTGCTCCACCTGGACGTTGTCCAGGAACGGCTCCGCAGGGAATTCGATATCGGGCTGGTCATCTCGGCTCCATCAGTCCGTTACACGGTCGCCCTGAAAGACGAGACGACGATCGACGTCGACAATCCCAGCTACTGGCCGGACCCCGCCACGATTGATTCGGTCGCCGAGCCCTTCATCAAGGCATCTATCCTCACTCCCGAGGACTATGTCGGCCCGGTCATGGAGTTGTGCCGTGAACACCGCTCCGAGGGCCAGACGATGAACTACCTTTCGGCTGGCCGGGTGGAACTGGTGAGCGAGATGCCACTTGGCGAGGTCCTCTTTGATTTCTACGGCAAGCTCAAAACCGTCACCCGAGGCTACGGCTCGTTTGACTACGTCCCGGTCGACTACCGGCCTTCCGACGTGGTGAAAGTCGACATCCTGGTCAACAAGGAACCGGTCGACACGCTCTCCTACCTGGTGCATCGCGACAAGGCACGCGCGAGGGCTCTCCACTATTGCGACCAACTCGCCGAGGCCATTCCTCGGCACCAGTTCAAAATCCCCATCCAGGGAGCGATCGGTGGCACGATCATCGCCCGGTCAACGATCCAGCCGTACCGAAAGGACGTCACTGCAAAACTCTATGGCGGCGACGTGACCCGCAAGAACAAGCTGCTGAAAAAGCAAAAAAAGGGCAAGGCCAAGATGAAACAGTTTGGCCAGGTCAACATCCCGCAAAAAGCGTTTGTCTCGGTTTTGCGAGCCGACCGGGACTAGGACCGGCATCCGGCCGGGGTCCTAACGGGGAACCGGGATCGGCTGTCGCCCTTCAACCAGAAGCAGTTCGCCGTCGACCGGCACCTGTTTGAAAGTGTCGACCCGTCCGGACGGCCACCGCACCTCGAGCGGTCCCACCGTGGTGGAACTGCCGGTCCCAAAGATCACCTGTCGCTGGTTGCTGGCCATGAATCCATCGCCGGCAGTCTGCTGTCGATACAGCCGGCGTCCTCCAACTCGAAGAGTCAACTGCGTGCCGATGGCATCGCGGGCAGTCGTGGTGGCACGCAAGCGAATCGCGACAAAGTGTCCGTGACTGGGCGAGGTGCAGGTCAACAACGCAACCGGTGCATCCAAGTGAGAGATCAACACATCGTCGAGTCCATCCCGGTTCCAGTCCAGCCGCGCCATCCCACGACCCAGCACGTGCTTGTCGAAAAACTCGCCAACCCGATCGGCCGACAACTCCACGAACCGGCCCCCTCCCGTGTTGTGCAGATACTGGGCAGGCATCTCGTAGAGTTCCCGGCTGTTGGAAGACGCCTCGACATGACCGTTTGTCACCACCAGGTCGAGTTCTCCATCCAGATCCGGATCGATGAACTGGGTTCCCCAGCCCAGGCGACTGATACTGCTCTCGTGCAATCCACTCCGCTGGGTCATGTCCGAGAAGAACTCCCTCTGGGGCAATTTCCGGTAGAGGGTATTGGATTGGTTGAGGAAATTGGTGACATAGAGATCCAGACGCCCATCCCCGTCCGCATCACCGGTGGCCACTCCCATGCAGGCCTCCGCGCGCCCTTCCTGGTTGACCGCGAGCCCCAGTGGCATCGCCCGTTCACGAAACCTCGGCAACCCCGCACCATTGTTGCCCTTGTGAACAAAGTAGAAGTTGGGAACCGAGTCGTTGGCCAGGAACAGGCTCAGACGCCCGGCTCCGGAAAAATCCGCCGCGACGATCCCCAGTCCATTCCCCCGCGGCACCTGGATCCCCGACTCGGAAGTGATGTCCTGGAATCGTCCGTCGCCGAGATTGAGAAACAACCGATCCTGTGACGATGGAAAATCCAGTGGGCTACAAACGCCCGCCCGCATTGTTCCGGATTGACCACGAGCTTCCCTGCCCAGGTCCTCGGCCTGGTCAGGTGACCGGATCTGGTTGCACTCCCGGGTGTACACATCCTCTCCGGACAGGAAATTGACCGCGTAGAGGTCAGGCAACCCGTCGGCGTTCAAATCGACCATCAAGCAACTGCTGGTCCAGCGATTCCCCGCAACACCGGCCCGCCGTGACGAGTCGCTGTAGGTGCCATCGCCATTGTTGACCCACAATTGATTGCCACCAATGTTGGCGACGACGATGTCGGGAAACCCGTCCCCGTTGAAGTCACCCACGGTGGCTCCCTGGCCGAACCCGTTTCCGCGGAATCCCGCCTGGACGGTGACATCTTCGAAACCGGCCCCGGTGTTCCGTAACAACCTGTCGATATCCCGCTGTTGTTCCCCGCGTTGATCGAAGACTCCTCCCTGTGGGAGGAAGAGATCTGGCCAACCGTCCTGGTCGAAATCGACCGCAGCAACCCCACCCCCGGTCATTTCGAACATACGGCTCGCTCCGGCGTGTTCCGGATTCCCCCCGTTGAGGTACCGAAAGCGAACACCGGCAGTGACCGCCTGGTCCTGGAACTTGACGTCGACAGCGGCTATCGCACTTCCGGCGGGCCGTCCCGCTGGCCCGTCGCTCCAGTCCGGCAATGGCATGCTGGACAGATCAACACGGGTGACGGGATTCGCCTCGTCGAGCGTGCGGACCAGGTCGAGCGAAGCCAGTCGTGGAGCCAAACGTCGAACCGTCTCAACCGCCCATTCTTGTGGTTCAGCCGCCTCGACTCCTTTTTCGCGGGCCCACAGCGACCAGCCATAGGCTTCCCAGACCAGCCCGAGTTCTTCGGCCACTTCCGCCACGATCTTCAACTCATCCAGCCGCTCCGACGCCCACGCGGTCGTGACACCGGTGGTGTACCGGTTGATCTGTCGAGACCGTTCCAGAAACGGCCCGGCGTCCTTGTCTCGCCCCAACCGTGTCAGAAGCTGCCCCAGTTGGTAATTGGCCTGGTGATGATTGGGGTCTCGCTTGACGGCCTCCCAGAAACAACGACTGGCGACCTGGGGCTGGTTGGCCCCCGAGGCGAATCGGCCCATGGCGGTCCAGACACCAGGATGTTCTCGCGATTTCTCGGGAAGTTGGGTGTACCACTTCAGGAATCCCTTGTCATCGCCGGCCTGCACAAGAACACTCCCGAGCATCGATTGCGACTCGGCCAGTTCGGGACGCAACGACACCGCATTCCGTAAGATCTCCTCGGCCTGTTGAAGATCCTGGTCCCCCAGGGCCATCCAGGCCTTCGAAAGAAGCGGCGACGGGTCATCCGGATCCCCGTCGTGAAATCTCTGTACGATCTCCGGTTGGACAAAACTCCCTTCCCCGACGGCGAGAATTTTCAGGTGCAGTGGATTGAAATTGTCTTGCCGGCAGATGGTGATACGCGGCGCAATCGCCTCCCACCGCCGGGAAGCCACTGACAGCAGGTAGGCCAACCGGTCATTGGCAACGCGATGTTCGGGTACATGAGCAAGCACACGACGAAACTGAACCTCCGCCGCCGACAACCGATGATGCCGACGGATCAACAGGTCACCAGCTTCGCAGCGTGCAGCCAAAGCACCGGGTGTATTGACGTCGGGGACCTGTTCCAGGAGTTCCAGGGCCCGATCTGTATCCTGGAGCCCCGCGGCGGCACGGGCCGCCAGGAGAATGCCGTCGGGCCAATCCGAGTCGCGACCGAGAATGGATCGCGCCCACTCATCCGCCTCGTGAAACTCCAGGTCATCCAGGGCGGACTGGCCAAGCTGGAGTTCCAGTCGCGAGCGGAGTGGACCGGCAGCCAATGCCACGAACCCCAGCAACACGGAACAAGCCAGGAGGATGAACGCCCGTTTGGGCCCTGGTTTCTGTTCGGCCATGATGGTGCCCGCAACAGGGGAAACACGCGACGAGAGATCCACCTCTTCGCGATTCGGTCAACGCAACCGGCTGATTGGGGCCGAAACAATCGGCTGAGCCTGGCCGGAACACGGTTACCAGATAGTGTATTGGATTCAACGGCCCAATTGGGAAGAGCACCTTCGGTGGCTGACGTGGTTCCGTAATCAACTCAGCCCGGCGAGGCGTAGAACGTCTGCAGAGATCGATCCACTTCATCGGGATTGACCCGGACCTCGCGAAACACCCGCCGCAAGATCTTGTTCCCATCCTGTTGCAGCGTGCCGGCGAGTTCTTTCAGGTCCGAGATCATTCCGCCGGTGATCTTGCCATCGGCACGGAAACGGACCCCCCCGCTTCCAACGGTAGAAGCTGCCCGGCAGTAGTCCAGCAGGGCACGGCCCAACTCCTGGTTCGAAGACGTCATGGCCAGCATCTTCAGGTTGGGGTGAGGAAACCCGGTGAGTTTGAACAACGCGGGAACAACTTCTCGGACGGTCACCTTTTTGCCCCGAAGCTTGAGCCCCTTCAACAGTTTCTTGTAGTGCTTGCCGTAGTTCTCGGCCGCACGCGATTCGACACGAGAATCCCTCACGGCGAATTCGTTCAGGGCTGGCGAGGCAATCAATCCCACACCATGTTTTCTTTTGTGCCGCCAACTCTTTATGTGCGGGATGATGCCCTTGAGTCCGGTGTTATGACCTTCGGCCTTGAGAAACAGGTAGGGCCGGCCCGTCGTCTCCTCGAATTGGACCAACAACTCGTCATAACCATTGAGAAAATCCCAGCCCTTGGAAGCCGACCGGCCGGATGAACTGAGGTGAGAACTGCGGCGTCCGCTGAGATGCTTCTTGTATGCGTTCTTGACCACGCCGCGCTGAGACACCGACAGGCCTCCCAGATTCACCATAAATGTCCCTTTCTCCACCGGATGGTGAATCCAACACGCGATGAACAGAGCGTGAAACGACGACACGTTCCACCTCGACTCCGGGGCCGTCAATTGGGCACTGACATTGTCTGCCAGCCGGACGCGCAAGTAGGAACGCCAATCTCGCATGGTCTGAAACCGGGAACCAAAGAGTTGCCGAACGGCAATTCGGTCGTCTCTTTGCGTGGAACCAATCAGTTCCGCAATCGCGCCATGCACAAGCCACTCCCTTCCGACAAGAACGTACGGACTCCAACAACAAAAATTAATTGCAATTCACGACAACACAAGCGAGCCGATGCGGGGTGGGAACATCGGCACCGAGAACCAGAGCCGACCACAGTTCACCCGGTTTTCTTTGCATGGATAGGACGAAAATCAGGAATCGGACCGATCGTCCCGGTCGATTTTCGCCGCTGCATCGTCGCCGGGACATTCCCGAGAAGCCGTTGGAGTGGCTGGCCGTTACAGATGTGGATTGGCCGATCCGTACGGTCTCGCATCGTGGCGTTGTGACCAATACCCAGCAGGTGGAAGATCGTCGCACAGAGTTCCTGGGGCAGCACACGTCCCGTCTTCGGATACGCGCCACTTGCGTCGCTCGAACCATACACCTGGCCACCGGAAATGCCGGCTCCGGCCAGGGCGCAACTGAACACCGGTCCCCAGTGATCGCGTCCTCCCTTGGCATTGAACTTCGGTGTCCGCCCGAATTCGCCAACCGCCACGACCAGCGTTTCGTCCAGCAGTCCTCGTTCCTGGAGATCCTCGAGCAGTGCACTGAAACCAATATCAAATTGCGGACACAGAACGTCCTTCACCCGGTTGTTGTTGTCGGCATGGGTGTCCCACACCGGACGGCTCGAGGACAGGTCGCCGGGCTCCCGTGGCCACTGGACATGGACAACCCGAACCCCCGCCTCGACCAACCGCCGCGCCAGCAGGACACTTTGCCCCCACTTGCCACGACCATAACGATCTCGAAGTTTTGCCGGCTCCCGGTCAATCGCAAATGCTGAACGGGCTTTTCCGTTCGTCAGAATCCCAAAGGCCTCGCGACGGTGCCTGTCGAATTCACGGCATCCGTCAGAACTCTCCAGCTTGTCGAAGTGTCGATCGATCTGGGCCAGCAGGGAAGAACGCCCCGACAATCGCAGCGGCGACACATCGTTGGGCAACTCGAATTCCTTGATCGCAAAACCCGGAGTCTGCGGATCACAGGTGAACCTCTCGGGATTTGTGTGCGGCCCAAGAAACCCTCCGGATTGTCCGGAAATCAACACACCCGGATTGGCGACGATTGGTTCGGGCAACCACGCAAAACTGAACGGAATGCCCTCGCTGGGCTTCAGCAATTTCACAACCGACCCGAGGTTCGGCCAATCTGTCGGCTGCAACGTCCTCGCATTGGTGCCACGATACGGAAAACCCGTCAGCACCCAGTACCCACTGGTCGAATGAGTGTTGTCGTTTGTCGACATGGCTCGACAGACCGCCAACTTGTCAGCCATCCCCGCCGTACGAGGAAGCAACTCCGAAAACTGAATCCCGGGAATGTTCGTGTGGATGGGCTCGAAGGCTCCGCGGACCTCTTTTGGTGCCCCCGGCTTCGGATCGAAAGTCTCGTGCTGAGGCGGGCCACCGCTCAGGTAAAGATAGATCACGTTCTTGGCTCGACCGAACGTGGGATCGGCCGAATCACCGACTGCCCCGTCACCCTGTGCGGCCATCAACTCCGGCAACGAAAGTGCCAACGAGTTGAGCCCGCCGATTCGAAGCCATTCTCGACGCCCCATCCTGGGCCGGGCCGGTTCGAGGATCGACAGCATCCAACACCTCTGGATCACAACATGCCTGGATAGCCTGCGGCGAGGCCAAATTGCCAAGCTTCATCCACAGGGAGCATCCTAGTCGCTTCCACAATCCTGCCGCCAGCCAAAATTCCGAGAGGACCGACAATCGCAGCGGCCCTTCATTTCCATCACTGCAACTGCGACCGGACTCCGACAATCGCCTGGGCCATCCGTTCCCGCAACTCGAGATACCAGGCGTCGTTCAAGGTCCATTCCACAGTGCCGGGAAACAGGCGACGGATGTCATCCAAAACCCGCCTCGCGACAGTCACGTCGACTCCCTGCTTGCGTCCCCGCGACACGAGGTCTTCCAGGATCCTGGCGTACTCGTAGTCGTCCACGCTTTCGCGAAACGTCATCACCCGCAACGAGGGAGTGATCGTAAAATCAGGAGTGGCCGAAAGGCCCTTCCTCCGTGGTGGATAAAAGTAGCTCAGGCCACCATTGGCCAACCGGGTGAACGGCTCCACCCACGGGTTTCGGTCATCACCGGCATCCCTGTACGGGTGATGCCACATGATCGTGTCCCAGATCACATAACCGCTGCCACCGATATTGAACAGTTCCAGCCCCACCTCCCGGTTCGTCACCCCCGGAACATTGATTCCCAGGCGACTGCTGTATGCGGCGTAACTCCACAACCGGTCCCGGTCCCGGGGCACCTCGTAATCGTCCCAGAAATAATCTTCCCAGCGGTAGTAGTTCTCGTCGATTTGCGGCACGTGAGTCAGCAGCTTGCTGAAGGCGAACTTCCCGTTCTCCTTGTGCCGCAGGCTCTCGAATCCCTGCAGACAGTGGGCGAATCGGATGGCCGAAGTCTCCGGGTCACTCTTCAACAGGCGAACCAGGTGCAAGATTTTTTCGGTCCCGGCCGTCTCGTCAACAAAGTAGTAGAACTTGTCGAGCCAACCGTGTTTCTTGAGGTTGCGAACCATCGCCCGGTAATAATCCAGCACCAACCGGTCCCATTGGTCCCGGGTCACCACCACGCTGGTGTCGAACCACGGATCACCTGCCTGTTTCTGGTACGTCACCTGAGTCATCTTGCGAAACGTCTGCCAGCCCATCGTCACGTGGCCCGGATCCGGGTTCCAGATCTTCGCTGGCTTTCCCGGGAGGTGCTTGAAAATGTGACTGACACTCGGATTCGTGTGAGTCAGGCACACAGAATTCACTTTCAGCCGATCGATGAAATGCTCCATGAGCTGGTTGAACTCGGTGAAGTCCCATTCGGTCAGTTCGAAGAAATTTCCCGGGGCCGCCACGTTGTACCCTCGCGGCGGCGGCTTCCACTTCAGTCCAATCTCGGTGAACAACGCCACATTCTTCGGGTAGAACTTCTCACGCGCCATCGCCTCGTAGTACTTCACTGCCAACTTCTTGAGTTCGCCCTTCGACTTCAGGCCGTGATAGGCCATGACGGGATTCACTCCCGGGTCACTCCCTTTTTTGGCCAGGTACTGTCCGCCCATGTTGCT